>FUFK010043555.1_pt1 | contig 37955 bp, 58 predicted proteins | sample 1021851 | NCBI WGS metagenome assembly FUFK01 (sample SAMEA51879418, study PRJEB19060) | metagenome
TTACCTGCCTCTTGTCTGTGAACAAACCCTGAAAAGTCACCATGTATAACTCTTACATCTCCATCAACAACTAGAGCATCCGTAGCTGCAGGTTTCATTCCACGTATTTCAGAAAACTCAAACTTATCTGCTCTTCTAACACAAACAATTCCTCTAGTTAAGTTTTCACCTTGTCCTGCTTTTGAAAAGAATATTCTATACTGTGTTTTGTCTGGTATAACCACACTATCAAAAACTGTAGAGTCTTTAATATTAGCATCAAATATAGACTGAACATTCTGTGTAATAGCACCAAGAGCCGTATCACCAATTCTTGCAGTAGCAGCAACAGTTCTGAGTCCATCAGGCCCAAGGAATAACAGATCACCTGCAAATTCCTGTATAGTATCTCTATTTACACAACCAATATCTCTAGTAACTGGCTGTATGGCAAAGTCACTAACAGTAGATCCTGTCATTTTAAATATTCTGTTTTCGCAGAATATAAACAAAGAATCCCTAAATACTTTTAGCCCAACAATATTGTCATCTACTTTAATGGTTCCTGCACCGTCACCTGATTGAAAACCATCTTCATCAAAAGGTTCACTAAATACTAAGGTCTGTGGTGTGCTAGACTTACCTGCATAAAACATGTGAGATTTAAAAGCTACAACTATAGTAGAACCTGATACAGAACTCTCACTAATATCTGTTGCTGATAGAGAAGAATTAAATATAGTTGGGGCATTTGTACCATCAACAACTATAATCTTTTCGTTACCATCAAAGTTATATCTTTCAAAACTATATTTACCTGCACTAGTTCTACCAGTATCCCTTTCAGTCCAAGACTCTGATACCACATCATCAAGAGCATGGTTGGCAGCAGTTGTACTTGTGGTAGCACGAGTTACGCCTGTAAAAGTAGTAGAGGTAACACCAGTATAAGTAAATAACTCATCGTTAATCTGTAACGTTCCACTAGAAGAAAATCCTGTGGTAGAGTCTACAGTAATAGTTCCAGAACCTGTCATACCTGTAGTAGAAACAATTTTAACTGCAAGTTCAGTAGATGCAGAACTAAATATCTTTTCACCTCTAGCTGCTAATACTTTATCTGCAAAGTTAGCAACCATCANTATCTTTTCACCAGAGTCAGATGTTTGNGGAACTTGTTGATTTACATATTTACGAAAACCATTTATTCTTCTGTAACCACCCTCAATGTCAGGCTCAAAGTTTTCTAACTCTAATGCCTCGCCAGGTTGCATTAGAAATGTAGAACGATTTAAAACTAAGCCACCCTCACAGTTAAATGCTGCAGGTTGTGCTTGAGATAGATCTGGCATTAGGAAACAACTCCACCCATAAAGTTAGCTGAACCTCTAGGGGCAATGATGACTGTGGATCGTACATACTCATATTTATTAATAAGTAGACTTTGCATATTTTTAATACCTTGTTCAAACCTAGCAAAGTTTAATTGATACTGTTGTGTTTCACCCCGATACTGATAAACAAAAGCAGCAGCTCCATCTACAATTACAGGTGCAAATCTATCTGGAATACTTGTAGTATCTCCATGAGCTGATAGGTCAGATGGAAATGTAAAATAATCAAATATAAGTGTGTATTGTTTATCTGGATAAGGATATAGTAGATAGTTGTTGTCTGGAGTTCTAACTATGTTTCTAGGAACACCACCACCATCAAACTGTGTTACTGTAGTGCCATTAGCTATTGCTGCTGCTGTGGTGCTATTTGCACCTCTTGTACATCCTGTAAAATCATTACCTGATATACCTGTATAAGTTATTTGTTCTCCACCTATGTGTAGAGTCCCTGTTGCACTAAAATCTGTTGTAGATGCAACTGTTATTGTTGTTACAGCTGCAGATAATCCATCTGTTGCATTGATGGTTGTAGTTGCAACATCGTCCTCTTCATTAGGATAACCTTTTTCTATGTACTCGTTATAGTTAAGAAGTACTAAATTATTTCCTGCAGCATTAACATCATCATCTTTTTTAATTCTAGCAGTAGCATAGTCTATTGATTTAGTATCTGTAGGTGCGGTATATCTACACACACCTGGAGTCAAAGTAGAGCTGTTCTGTGCATGGTTGAAAGAATACCCAAACTCCCTTTGATTTATATATCTGATGGCTTCATTAACAGCATTTTGACATTGTACCTGAACACCCCTTGCGCTAGCAAAAGTAGTAGAAGTAAGTGTTACTTCGTTCATTCGTGTAATTACATCGTTAGTCAAAGAGAGAAATGTTAGAGCCATAATTTTTCCTTAGATAAGCTAAAGGGGCCAACCTAAGTCAGCCCCTAAAGTTATTTTATGCTAGTAGATCACGATCTACTTCATTAGCAGATGTGGACTGTGTTATATCATCCATCATTACGCATACAGCGTATACACGAATAATACCACCAGTTATAGTTCCACCTGACGCATGAATTTCTACGTCAATAGTATCTGCTGATGCAGTAAACACCGGTAAGTTAGAACATACACCTGAAGATGTAATAGCAGGAGTATGATCCCCTACTGATGCACCGTCTAGATCAAATGCCGTAGCAAAAATGTCTACGTCTGTTCCTGTAATACCAACGTGGATCGAAGAGTCTGTAGTAGTACCTGCCATCGCAGTTACAACTTCGAAACCTGCATGTAGTATCAAAGTGTTGGCAGGAACAGCAATAGCCTCAATGATATCATTGGCTGCTAGTGCAGTACCACCATTTTGTAATATAGCATCTGCAAGATCTATATCGTTTTGTAAAGTAACTAAGCTGCCACGAAGCTGCTTGTTGCCAGTACCGCCATTGTTGGAAGTAGAGGCTGAGTTCGTGCTCATTGAAATAGTAGCCATTGTTCAATCTCCCTTCTTACGCAGCGTTGTATTTAGCAGTTACGAGAGCTTCTGGACGAAGAATCTTTCTGCCGTATAGGTGCATACCACGAACAATGTCAGCAAAGCTGTCAGGGTCACGATATGTTTCTGTCTTGTTGATCTGCTCTGCAGTTGCTACAGCAGAATCATGTCCAGCAACAATCACACCAAAGTTTGCATTTTGGTTTGCTGATCCTGTTGTACCTGGGCCTGTACCTACAGCAGGTAGGTTTGAGGACACGTACAAACGGAAGCCATGAAAGTTGTTGATTACAAGACCATTACGTAGTCCACCAGACTCACCGTAGTCTCCATTCATGAAGCGGCTATCTTCGTCTGATAAGATTTCCATAAACACAGGGTCAATAACGAGCCATCTGCCTTGTGAGTCAACTTGTTGCTGATCAAGCAATCTTTTCATTCTTGCAACAACCATTGCAGGTGAAGCTGTAGCTGTTGGCAAAGCAGTTGCACCTGGTAAACGTGCTACGACAGGAATTGAGTGATCTCCTGCAGAGCTTGTTGTGATGTTACCGAATGAATCCTTACGGAGTTTCATGCTTGTAAGCAATTCGTCTGAACCTGCGGTAGTCACAGCTTTTGAACCGTTTACACTGTCATTAACTGTGTCTGCTTGTGCATGTAGAGAAGATTGCTTAAAACCTGACAAATAACCAAGAACTTCTTGGTCATATTGATCAGCTAGTCTGTAAGCTGCACGATCTGTTGCAAGATCCATGAAGTTTACGTGTGAATGAGCTTCTTCGATATCGTCCATTTTGAACGCAAAGTAGTTAGCTTTATCCACTACTAGATTAAAATCTTCATCGTCAAGATCTTGTGCTGTGACTGTTGTGCCACGTGCATAAGACTGAACTGAGATTTCAGGTTCTTTGATTATGCGAACTGTGTCGCCTTGTGAGGCAATTTCACCAAAATAGTCTGAATTGGTGATATCCCCCACGGTAGCAGCTCTTACGAAACGCAAGCTGTACCTTCTTGGAATAGATTACGGGACTAAAATTACCATTAGGTAAATTGCCGTAACCCGATGCGGTTGTAAAAGCCATAATTAAATCCTCCTGATATTTGGCTTGAATTAAGCTTAAACATCTAAAAGGGGCTGTACGTTTTCTAGGGTGCAGTTAGCATTAGGTTGCGCTACCGAATACCACTGGGCCTATACTTGTCCAGGTAGTTCTTCTTAGTTTAGACTTTTTATGTAGATTTGGGTGCGACAAAAGGTAGTCAAAAAGAGGCTTTTGTCAACATACCCATAGTTATACTGCTGAATTTTTATTTGTCAACAGTTATCTGGCTTTACCAGATACATCGTAAACAAACTTACCCGAACGGATAGCTTTGTTTATTTCATCAGAATTTGCTTCAAACTCCTTGTCGGACATTTTAGCAACCTCTGACTCACGAATTACATCATTTGCATCTTCTACATCTATCTCTGTTTTACTACGTTTAGTTACAGTAGAAGCTGCATCTTTAGCTTTTGCTTTCTTTGCACTTTTAGTCAGACCTTTATCTACTTTATAAAGATCTATAACACGAACTACAGAGGCTGGATCATCTGAGTTTTCGTATAGTGCATCTTGTACCCACTTAGGTTGTTCTTCAACCCAGTTATGAAACTCATCGGATGCACGTAGATCATCAAAGTCTTCATGTGATTTACGTATCAGAGTTTCTGCCTTAGTTCTTTCAGCTTCTGTTTGAATCTTGTCAAACTCTTGCATACGAGCTTCAGCTTTACTAAACATCTCTTGAGCTTTTTTAGCAGCGATAGTTTCTACTATACCTGCTACGTCTGGATATTCTTTAGACCACTCTTCTATATCTTCATCAGACTTAGGTGGTACAATAGATTCTTTCTTTAATCGTTCTTCAAAGGCTTTAAACTTCTCGTCCCACTCTTTTTCTTTATCTTGCATATGCCGTCTTAAATCACCATAGCGTTTTTTAAACGATTTTTCTTCAGCAGATAACGTTTCTTCTTTAGTTTCTGTATCGGCCTTTTTCTCTTCGGTAGCTTCTTCTTTAGGATCTTCTTCTGGTTGCTGTTCTTCGTTTGTTTCTCCACGTGCTTCAGCTTCAAGTTTACGAATCTCCTCTTCTTCAGCTTCCATTCGCTTACGCTTTTTTTCGTAGTTATAACCTCTATCAACAAACCCTGCTGTTTTTGGTTTTTCTACTGCTGTTAATTCAGGCATATTGTTCTCCTTTTTATGTTGGGGTCAGCCGAAGCTGAGTAGCCTTATAGTTATTTTTTCTTTTTCTTTTTGCCCTTGGTCATTAGACCGCCTTTGTTAAACGGACCTGCACTAGATGGTGTGGTATCACCAGTTACTGGATCAGAGAGACCTGAACCTGCAGGTGCTTGTTCACCTGATACATCAACACCTGTTATGTCTTTTATAACAGTTGCCCTATCAGTATCGCTCATGCTATCAAACCTTCCAAATTTTGCAGGGGCTTGTCCTTTTCCAGTACTACCTTTGCTAATTCCAGCTTTAGATATTTTAGGTTTTATCTCTTCATTAATGTCTGGTATGTCCTCAAAACTATCTACTCCATATTTATATTTCGCTACGTTATTAGCATGTTTATTTGCTGTTGGGAATATTTTATCAAGAAAGTTTATTATACCACCTGCTTGTTTTTTATACTCTTCAATATCTTTACCTATTTCTGAAGCTACATTAGTGTGACCTCTAGCTTCTGCAATAATCTGAGCTGCTTGCATATCTTGTAAGTTTTTAAATCCCTGACCAACTTGAAATGCTGCTACTAATCCTACACCTGTCATACCTGCTAGACTAAAACCTGCACCTTGTAAAAATCTACCAGTGCTAGAGTCTATGTTACCATTTTTAGCATCATCTACAAACTTTCTGATAGCATCAGGATCATCCCAATTAACTTGTGCTCCCCAAGGTTTGTCTTCTTTTTCTTCTCCACCTGGGGTTGTTATTTTAGGATCACTACCTCCTCCACCTCTTTGAGATCTGTACATGTTGTATTGTTCTAGAGTCATGGTAAAACCAGCAGCTTCAGCTGACTTTCTTTCTTCTATGCTATTTACAGTTCTAGTCTGACCAGATTTATTATACAATACTATAGGAGTAAAAGCCTTAGCATCAGTTTGTTGAACACCCTGTAAACTAGCAGTTTGAACTTGAGTATTAGGAGAATCAAAAATAGAAAAACCTAGAGGACTACCTGTATAGTTTTGAGCTTTAGCAGAACTTCCCCTAGCTAACATATCTTGTTCAACCTGAGCTGATGTTTTACCACCTAACATATCAGCCTCAACAGAGCCACCTAAAGACATACCCATTATCTCTTGTATAGCTTGCATCTCCTCTGGAGATAACTCTTGAGTATTCATTGGGCCACCATCAGGTACAGGCTCACCACCTATACGACCATTAGCTTCCATCTCAGCTAGACCTATCTTAGCTTGATCTCGTAGATCTTCAAAAAACTTGACACCGTAATATCTTACAACATCAGCAGGAACTACATACTCACCTTCAGATAACTGTGCAGGTATATCATCCCGAACTTCCTCTGCCATAGAACCTGAAGGCACTTCATTGCCTGATACTGGATCTGTATTCATGCCATCGTCAGTTAGACCACCTTCACTCATAAAAGCCATCTGCATTTGATCTCCTATCAGTCCACCTTTATTTATTCTTTTAGCAGTAAAGTGTCTAACAAACTCATCATACGTAGGATTATTATCTTCAAGAAATTTTAGTATTTCTTTTGAAGTTTGTTCTCCTGGAAATGTTTCTGTTGCACTCGCATATTTTGCAAACATTTGTAATATTTGAGGTGAAGATATTCTTTTACCATCTTTAAACTCAATGACATTCATATCGTTTCCATCAATTTCTACAGAATATATGTCGTAAGTACGACCTCTATATTCATCTGAGTCAGGTCTTGCCTTTGGTTTAACATCAGGAAAAGGTCTGGTTTCTGGTTTTAGTTTTGGTTTAATATTAGATAATAAATCATCTTTTTTAATAAGATCTTGATCTGATGCTTCAGCCATTGGAGATACATCAACAATGTCTGGTCTTGGTTCTGGTCTCACTGTGTCGCCTCCTTTGGCAAATCCTGATAGTTTTTTATCTTGTCCAATTGCATATCTAACAAAAAGAAAACCTTTGTCAGCAAATCTGTTAATGTCTTTTTCTTCTGCAAGACGTGTACCTCTAACTCTAGTTGAAACAGCTCTATCAAAATCTTTTAATTTTTTTATGAAAAAATTGTCAGGTTTATTTTTTCTAAATTCTTCAATAGTTTTAATTTTACTTTGTTTAGTTACTTCAGGACTTAATGGATCTAATGGATTTGTAAATTTAATATTTGGATCTGATGAGAATTTTTTTGCTCTTTGTCCAGTAAGTCTTGCCTCTTTTTCTACACCCAACTGTAAATATTTTCTATATAATTCTTCTTGAAATTTAAAAGATTTTTCAGCGAACTGTTTAATTACTTTAGGATTTTTAGGTTCGAAGTTAAGTTTGCCTACACCTCCAAGCAATTGTCCTAACCCTATTTCTATATTATGTAGTTCTAATGGAGTTCTTGCATCTGTAGGTGAAACAACTTTTTTAAGCCCTTCAGGGTAAGTTAGATTATAAGATAAATCATCTGTATCTTTATATTTATTATAAAAATTCATAAGGTCATCTCTTGCAGAAATAAGTTTATCATCGCCTAAAACTGCATTAGCATCTAACACTACACCTTTATCTTTTGCGCTTAGATACTTATTAGGTTGTCCAACAACTTTTGCAAAATAGTCTGGACCACCTCCAAGCATTCTATAACCTTGTTTTAAAAAATCTTGAAATTGAGCAGCGTGTTGTACTTCATGAAACAAAACATCTCTAAGAAAAGGATCATTTAAAGATCTAGATTTATATTTTGAATGAATAGACACCATATTTTCGCCATGATCAAATAGACCAGAACTGTCAAGGTCATCTACAAAAGCAAATTTTACTTTTTTAAGATCTGGGTATTGTTCAAAAAGAATTGGATGATCGAGTACTTGTCCTAAAAAAGCTGGATTTGTTTCAGTTGCATCTCTTGTTTTTGCAAAAGTAGGTTTTGTAAATGCATCACCTTCTTTTATTTTATATTGACCAACAAATTGAGCATTTCTATCATCTATTTCAAATTTATACACAGAATCAAAACTTGGAAATTCAGTAAAATCATCCATTAGCTCACCAGCACTTTTTACTCTGCCAGTTTGTTGTTCAATTTTTTCAGGACTAACTCCTTTTTTTTCAAGTTCTAGAGCTTTTTTTAAATCTTCATTATAATAATCTCGGCCTCCAGGTCCAATCATCATTTCATCTTTTGCAACATCTTTTGGATCAGGAATAGCATCTAAAGCATCTACAACTTTATTAGCACCTACTTTTTTAGCAGCAGCTCTTAATCCAGCTTTTGCTGCAGTTCCAAGACCAGGAATAAGACCAATTATTTCAGATCCACCAAGTAAAGCTATTTTACCATAACTAGGAGTTTCTTTTTTTAATTCTTCTTCTATTTCTGCAACAGTCATAGCGGTACCTATACCTGGTAACATACTACCAACATTTGTTGCAGCTTCTTTAAATGTTAAATCTGTATTGATGTCAGACGCAAGTCTTTTAGCTTCTTGTTTTGCCCCTTCAGGAGTGTAACCAAACATTTCCATTTGTTTTTTTATTTCAGCCATTAATGTCTTCCCTAAGTCTTAACATTGATCTGAGCACACGTATTTCGCCTTGAGCACGATACAGTTCTTCTACTTCACTGATTTGCTCAAGACGTTTATGAACTTTATCTATTCTATTGATTATCTCTTCCAGAAACGGATTATACAATTCTGGATTGTTTACAAAAGGTTTTAAAGTATTATTCACGACTAGTTTCATTGTATCTGTTGTTGACCAGTATTACCTGAGAAGCCCTGTTCTCCTGGCTGAGGGGCTGTTCCTGTTCCTATGGTACCACCCCCACTACCTTGGGTATCCTGCACTTGTGCGCCAGCTGGTGCGGTCTGAGGAGGATTTACTCCTGGAGGTGGTGCTGGAGGTGGATTAGCCTCTCTAAACTGTCTTAGAATCTCAGCTTGGATCGCAGCCTCCGACATATTGTTTCCAACTTTATCTGGATCAAGATCCATTGACTTAGCAATTTCACGTACAATATAGTCCATACGTGCGAATGGAGCGAGTGCAGGGTTTGATACCACTTGCATAAATTGCATAAGGCGTTGGCTACGCACTTCATTAGCCATAAGACTTTCTGTACCACGAGCTTTTATCTCCAAGTCACCTTTAATTTCTTTATCAAAGTCAAACTGCATATTAAAACCAAAGAAGGNTTTACCTAATGGTGCTAATAAATAATCATCTATNTTTTTAACTACATTGCGTATACTACCGTTGGCAGCAGACATGAGCATAGAAATACCAGAAGCAGTACGACCCACTCCACTAACGCCTGTCTGACCATGTGCGAAAGATGGGAAACCAGTTGATTCATCTGCTAATACCCTAGCTTTATCAAACATCTGCATGTTTTCATTAGATACATTCGGGAACTTTGTTCCAAAGATAGCTTGACCAGGTGCCCCTCCTTGTCTCCTAAACACTTTTCCTGGATACACGGAGAGGTCTTGCCCTGGGACGAGATTAGTCTCGTCTACCTCAATCAGTAAATTACCAGACAATGCTGCGTTATCTACTGCCATTCGCATAAAGCCATTCATAAGTGTTTGTGTATCGTCCATATTCTCAGCAATACCTACGCCAAAAATACTGTACGGATTCATCTCATAAGGTGCGACAAAATAAGGTATATAAGCTGGAGTAAATGGGTTCATTACAAGTCGTAATACTTGTCCATTACAAATCCAGATATTTACACTTAGTTGATCTGCATCCTCTAAGTCTTTAGGGATTTCTACCCCTTGATCTTTTATTACTTCTTTATCTACAAAACCCCAGAACTCTAGAACCTCAAAACGTGCAGCTCTATCTTCTTCTGAGTTNTCTTCCATGATGTGTTCCCACCACTCTTTACGATAACTTTCACCAAGNCGTAAAGCATTGTCCACAGCATTTTCACGGAAGTATGGACGATTTTTTAAGCCACGTAGTTGAGAACGTGACATCTTGTGTCTTTCTATAATATACTCTGCTTCTTCCATAGTAGCTGCATCAGGATCTGGATAGAAGTTCCAAATAGACACAGAGGTAGTTTGTGGAATCGTTTTAAATTTAGGGGAGTAATTACCCTCATCATCCCAGTTTGGATATTCTTTATCTATGGCAAACGGACCCTTCATAATTCCTGTGCCAAAGAGTGCTGTTTCAAATGCAGCAGCACGTAGATGTTTCTTTGCATGAGATTCTTCTAATTGATCATGTATTTTCTTTTCCATCTTTTTAGCTGCAACTTCTGCAGGATGAAATTGCACAGATGTGGGAGTCTTGCCTGGACCAGGTTTTACATCGTCAATGACAGGTTCTAACACACCAGATAAAGCACCGAGTCTTTCTTTAAACTCTGGTAGTGTTTCACCTGGAAGTAACTCAGCCATTTCTGGGGTAATAGCTTTTTTTACTTCAGGGTTAGTTTCAAAACTAACAGTATCTTCTATACCATCAGGTAAAACTGTGGGGTCAATACTTATTGGAAATCTGTTACTACCAAATAATACTTCTGCAATTTGACCGTATGCTGCAAGAACTTTTGTTTTAGTTACTTTTACAAATACACGAGATTTTTCTGATGAAGTAAATTGTACATTAGGTCCATAAATACCACGGTAGTTTCTATATGCTTGAATCCAACGTTCTTCATCTAACTGTCTAGCTGTTTCAGATTTACTATACTTATCTTTTACAAAATCAACAATTTGACCTGCAAGTGGATCTGAGTAGTCTTCTTCAGAAACATCCTCTATTGAAGAGGTTTCTTCCATGTCCATGATCATTTCTTCAAAATCTTCTTCTGCCATTTTATTTCCTTAGTATCCAAATGTGGGGTCTGATGCTTGAAAACCTGTACGTTGTGCTGCAGGATCAAAGTCAAATATGTTACTACGTGGTCTGGTCATTATACCATATCTTAATGCATCGTATAGGTGATCTTCTGCATGTGTGTTTACATCTTCTGGATTATTTTTATCAAGAGGTAAACCTGGTATTTGAGATATAGTATTTGTACAGTTATTAAAAAATACTAATCTAGGCTCTTCTGTAAACTCATCTACCTGCAGTCTTCTGTGTAACTCATTTTTACCTGCTACACGAGAGCCTTTTGATCTATCTGAAGGTCTCCACCTACAACCTTTCATAATCATTTGTTCTGCTAAACTTGGACCTGTGTCACCACGTTTATGCCAAAGAGATGAGTCAAGAACTCCGTAACGTATGTTTTCTCCAGACTCACTTTCTATTTCTAATATCATATCAGCTAGGTCATTAGCTGTGACCTTTGACACATATAACTCTCTATATACCACTAACTGCTCAGAACCAGGAACCATAGTAAACCAAAGAACACCAGTATGAGAACCATAACCATAGTCGCAAGCTCTAAACTTAATCCAACTAGAGGGTATGTCGTAAGGATCTACTACATGTATTTTTCTGTTAAACTCGGGAAAGGCTGCACCTTCGTTTATATCCCAGTCACCTTCGAGTAGTTGTCTACGTTGATGTTCAGGTAGTGAAAGAAGATTAGCTTCGTATAAACCATCATCTGCCAAGTACGGATTGTCGAAGAGGGTGGCAGGGATGAACTTACGTTTGAACAGAGGCTCACCCTCCCGACTATGACCTTTCGGCCACGATATCACCTCTCCATTTTCATCAGTAGCATAGAACGATTTATTAGGTCTTTGAGGATCAATAAACGTTCTTTTTACCCATTGATGACCTGGACCACCAGGGTTGCTAGTTGCTCTCATATACAGTGGCAAACCTGAAGCCCTTGTTGTACGGAGACGTGATCTCATATAGTTCCATGCATAAGGTGAAGGCCATTGTGTAAGTTCGTCAAAGCCAATCCAGTTAAAGGCTTGACCTTGGTATCTCATGACATCATCTTCTCTGTCGAGGTAGGACATCCACAATGTAGCACCTGATGGAGCTACCCAAGTTTTATCTCTTTCCATAAACTTTATTCCAGGAATAGCTTTGGGATAAAGTTGTTTGCTTACTGATATAAGTTCTCTAAGCTCTTCTGTAGACCTACGAACAAGTAGCATTCGTGCATTTGGATTCCCCAAGTACCGCACTGGATCTGCAACCATCGCATAAGACTTACCGCCACCTGCTGCTCCTCCATATAAAACTTCTTGTTCTGTTGCTGCCAAAAAGTCAGTTTGAGGTCCAACGTTAGGTTCAAAGATTACCTCTCTGGCTTTTTCAAAGTCTATCTCTTCAGGCTTAGGTTGGGCTGGAACTAACTTTTTCTCTATAACCGATTCTTTGAGTTTCAAGCTTTTCCGCTTTTTGTAACGCTTCTTTGTACCTTTGGGCGAGGTAACGTTGAGTTGAAGCTTCGTTCTTACGTTGTTGCTCAATTTTTACTCTCTTGTATAAACCTACGTGGGAAATATATCTTTCAGATTGAGTACTGAGCCAAGCTGCAACTTCTCTATAACTATACTGCTTTAGAAACTTTTTAGCTTTTTCAAATAACTCTAGTTCTTCTGGAATTGGTAGCAGTATATCTTGATCATCAGGATCTTGCTTATACCCAAAAGGTACATGAGTTCCAACTCTTACAACTGGCTTCCACTCATACTTACCACCTATCTCAACAGGCTTAGGTAACTTCCAAGTTTTATTCGTCTTCATCAGCTTTCTGCGGTAAAATAAATAGTGGGTTAGCTGCAGATACTTCTACCTTCTCTGTTTTAATAAAACCACTACGGTCTAAAACATCTTTAGCTGCTGCCATCTTTTCTTTATTACCTAAATCTGTAGGACTGTTCATTATCTCAAACATTGAGTACGCAGCTTTTGTAGCTGACGAAGAGATAAACTTCTTTGTAAGATCTGCAATCTCTTCTGCTAAAGACTCTGCAACTTGTTTAGATGATACTCCATCTGCATAACCTGCAAGTTTTTTAGCTGCAACTAAGTTACCCCCTGCTTCTTCAAACAGTACGTCTAAAAACTTCTGTTGTTTTTCTGTTAAGTTTCTTGCCATTATGCCACCATGTAAAGTATAAATCCTAGAGTACCTACACCGACTAAAAGAATAACACCTGATATACCCCAAGTAATTATTGCCTCAATCATTTCTGCTTTACGATACTCTTGTTCTTTCTTTTGCTTACGTATTCTGCCTTCAGTAGCTACCAGTTCATCCCAAACAGAAGGGCCATAGGTAAAACTAATCCAGTCTTTTAACTCTTGCCTCATAGCTTCTGCTTTCTTTTTAGCAGTAAATATCTCTAAGGCTTCTGCTTCAACAGAACCTCCCATGGCTTTCCACCAAGGAGGATTTTTGTTTTTCTGCTCTAAGTAGGCTAGATCGCTCATGCTACTAGCCCACTGATTTAATTGACCACCCATCTCTTGAAGATCTTTTCCGAACTGGAAACCTTTCTTCAACGCATTGAACGCTACGGTAGCTCCACCGATGATTGTAACTGGGTCCACGAGCCTCCTCCCAAAGTACTCCTAGTATCATTAAAGAACTTATTGCGTTCTTCAAAGAGCTTTACCTGTAAGTATAACTCTTTCTATGTCATGTCTGCCAATACCTAGATCTCGTAACTCCCTGTCAGTCATTTGGTAAAGTTGCATTCTTGCAATCTTACGTCTTGCTGATTCTGCTCTAGCTTCTATTAATCTGTCAAATAATCTTCTAAACATTTTCTACTCCTATGTTAGCCCTAACTGGGTAGGAGTAGTTATACTATATTTTAGTACACTATACTACAGACAAAAATGCAATGCCGTTATGACTTCCCTGTAGCTTTTTTAACTACCTTAGTAGTCCAAGCTTCATTTACATCAGGAGTAGATGGATCATCACCTTTTAATGTCCCATCTTCATTTCTAGCACGAACTTTTTTAGTTTCTGTTTTAGGTTTTGTATTCTGACTATTTATAAACTCTAACACAGCAGGGTCTTTAGAGTGCCATTCTCCATGCACATGCTCTGCTAAAACAGCGCCATACTGATCTATTACTTTATCACCTTCTATTTTCATTTTTTCCTCGGATCTTTTCTATCTGGATTTTTTCTATTTTTAAGTTGACCAGGAGACGGATTTTTATCCCTAAATCTTTTTATTAGTCTTAAAATATCATCTACTAAACTAGGACTATCTTTTAATAGTGAGTCATTTTTCATTTTCTTTTCTATCCTAGCCATACGTTTAGAAAAAGCTTCTCGTTCTCCAAGACTTCTTCCAACAACTGGTCCTTTAGTAGGTAATTTTGTAACTGTAACTTTTTCTATAGCCAAAGAACCTGGTTTAGCTACAGGAGGTTCACCTGAACCTGGACGTTTTTTAGGCTTAATAGACTTTTTAGGAGCACCTGATTTACGTTTTGCAATCTTCTTTTCATCTTCTTTTGTATTAGTAGTATATCTTTTACCTTTCCAAGTAAAAACTTTACCTGCACCTTTTTCTTTACGTGCAGCGTTAAAAGCTTTTTTAAAGGTCATACTATCGTATTTACCTGCCATTACTATTATCCTTTTTTATAAGTATTAGGGGCTTTTTTAATACCAGTATTCATAGTGCCAGAAGATTTAACCATTCCACCTACGTTATACATAGCAACCTTACCACCTTTAGTGTAAGCTTTTTTCTTCATGCCACCCTTAGCCATGCCTTTCTTTTTCATATTAGCACCGCCTTTAGCCATACCTTTTTTAGCCATACCGCCTTTTTTCATACCTTTTTTATCGGCCGCTGCAGACTTCATGGACTCAGTTTTATTACCATCTTTATCAATATCTAAAAAATCTGGCTTTGCTGCTCCACCTGCTGCATAACCTTTTTTCTTCATACCGCCTTTAGCGTAGCCTTTTTTCTTCATGCCACCCTTAGCCATACCTTTTTTCTTCATCATGATTCTTCCTCACTATATAAATTGTTAAACACTCGTTGCGTATCCCATACATAGTCTACGTTTTCTTTCGAGTTATAAATATGTTGGTTAGGTCTAAAATCAGGAGCACCTTCTCCAGTTTCAAACCAAGCTGGGTGAGTTACTCTCACTCTATTATTGGGCAACGCAACTATGTTACCTGTGTATTCTCCTGCATCTAACAACTCTAAGACGTGTGACTGCTTGTGTTGAGCAGGATCGTCTGCTACTTCGTTGTCAGTGTAGTCTACTGTAAAATAGTACTTTGCAGGATAGAACTCACCATCTACTTTAGCTATCCAAGGAGCAGGTGTAGCTCTTTCTAATTTATATACTGAGTGTGTATGCGACATACAATCCCAGGGTTGTGCTAAGTATGGTGGTAGCTCTGTAGGCCATTCCTCTAGGGGGGTATCTGCCACGAGTGCTACAAGAGGTAATCTAGCCCACATCGCACCACCATGTATATTGGTGCTATCATCATGATCAGACTCGCAGCCTGTAAAAATAACTTGAAAGCTGAGAGTCCTGTTTGGCATAGTAGTAACACCAATGACCATGCAATGTAAGAACTCGCCATGATATTCCTCTAAATTTTTTGTGTATTCTCTTCTTACCCATGCTTTAAAATAGGGTATGCTACTTTGTAGATACGGCATCTTTTTTATGTTTCCTTCGCAAGTCTGCTTTAGCTTGTTTAAAGACATTTGCTATTGCTGTCTTACCCATTACTTTAGCACGTTGTTCACCAACTGTCAAGATCTGAATCTTCCTTGCGTAAGGTTTTTTTATTCTTTTTACTTTTGCTGATGTAGCTTTTGCATCAGCCATAGTAGCAAACTTAATTGGTACCGTATCTTTTGGATTCTCATCCGTATATAGTCTGCGTCCAGACCCTTTAGGTTTTTTACCTGTTCCTACTTTTGGATCTTTAGCCATGTTTATTTCCTAAAGGCTCTGGTCTTTTTTGCGATCTTCTTAGGTTGAGCCACATGCTGCTTACCTGCCGCCTTGCCTTTTCGTTTAGCTCTGGTTGTAGCGGCATACTCAGCGCTGCTAAGAGACTTAATAGCCGCAGTAGGTAGATAACGCTCACCAGTCTTAGAACTAGGCTTGCCACTCTTTGTACGCCACTTTTGTTTTGTCCACTTTTTTAGACTTTTTTGAGGGGCTTTCACTACTTGTAGCCTCCGCCTTTTGCTTTGTATTGTTTAGCCAACATCTGAGCTTTTCGGGCTGACCATTGGCCTGGGTTGCCGCCCTTACTTCCAGCCTTGATTGAGTTGAATAAACTCTTGCGCATCCCAGGCTTGGTATAATTACCTGCTTTATTGACAGTGGATTTCTTCTTTTTCATATCATTAAGCCTTACAGTTACAGTCTACACCACATTTCATGTTTAAAACTGCACAGACTATTCTTTTTAAATATCTTCCAAACCATTTAATTACTTTCATAATGAAACTCCCATTTTGATTTTAGTACATGTTGGTATTGCTAAATATCCTCGTTGTTGAAAATACTTAGCCACAAGTATTGACTCTTGGTTACATGATTCTTCTGTAGTAAACACTGCTTCTGTTTTTACCATTACCTCGCAGGATAATGCTGCAGGTGTACTGCAGAGAAGCATAAATGCTATCCACATTAGAAGCTAGCCATAGCCCCTACTGTAATGTCACCAAACTCTAAATCCGAGTCGGTAGATACTTCAGTATATAAACTCATAAAAGTGCTAGGTATCTTGTACTTTGCAGTAAAGTCTAGACCTTGAAAGATATCTCCTTCATCTAGCTCTAGCATATCAATATCCGTAGCTACACTTAGTCCAATACCCATAGCAGTTATTCCTGCTGATGGAGTTAGTTCCCATTCCCATTCTTCTATACCAGTGGTATAATTGATATCAGAGTCTGCACCAATGGATAATGTCTGTCCTGCGACAGAAAAATCCATGGCTGATGTTGATGTAGCTGCTAGTGCAACTACAGTTGCGATTGCTATTGTCTTCATTTTTAATTCCTTTTATCTAACACTTCCATCTTTTGCGAGCTTGTCTTAATCTTGAATTAGGATCTTTAGCTGCTTTTGGAAATTTTTTCATTTGTCCTGCAGATCTAGCACAGAAAGACTTACGTCTCTTTGCTGCTTTACTTCCAGGTTTTACTTTGCCAGTAACGGCAGTTTTTAACTTAGAGCCAGGATTATCTCTACGATACTTAGCCACACCTTTGGCTGTCATACCTGCACCCTTTTTAGTAGGACGCTTGTGACCTCCTTTTATAGTGTGACCTTTCATAGAACCTTTTTTCTTAGCCATTATATTACCAGTTTTTATACCTTTCGTACTTCGGGTTATCTTTTCTTCCAAATAACGTAAGTATAAAATTCATAAAACCTCTAACCATCTCTGTTGGAGTTGGTAATAACCAACCGAGTATCAAAAGTAACATTACCCAAGGAGGTATATTAGTATTAATAATATCTAAGTTTTCCACTTTACCTGTCTCTACCTCTTTTACAATTTCAGTTTGAACAACATCTCTACCTGCAGTAACCTCTTCAGTCTGCTCAATACTCATTACAGATTGTCTGTTCTCTTTACCTATCTGTGCGTTCGAATTTACTGTAGGCCCGCCTGATCCGCCTAGCGGAAGGAGAGTACTCAAACCACAAGAAGATAAAAATAGTGCGAGTAATAACCATCTCATTACATCAACTCAAAATGAGGCGCATCAATAAATGGCCTACGTCCCTGTGACCTACGTAAGTCTACGTATGCCATCATAGCATCCTCGGCTGTGCCAGGATACGACCTAATATCTCCCTCAGACCAGGCGGCTCCCCATTTAATAGCCGCACCTGTTTCTTCTGCCGCTTGTTTAAAAGCATCACAGATATTATCGTACAAGTTTAACTCCCAGGATACATTCGGTCCTACGTAAGCTACTACATCTACCGCATGGCTAAAGCCATCATCCTGTAATAGGTGTTTAGATTTCATAGTCTGAGATCTTCCTGCAGCTACATTAGCTTGCTGTTCTTCAAAGGTACGTATACCCTGCGTAACTCCAAAGTCTACGTCTGTAAGTTGTATAGCTCTTTCTACAACTCCAGTCATAGCTGGATGTACACCCTCTAATCTGTCCATTGATCTCTGACTTAATCTAAAACTCATCTCATATCCTTCTGCATTGCTACTCTATTGCCCATTGGCTTACCTGCCATGTAAGCTGTAGCNCCCATATACGCTGCTACTATACCAGTTTGTGCAATATAAAACANCCCAAGCAAATCTGCAAGGGCNNNTACTCNNGNATCTGACATTANNGGNGTAAATANAACAACTGTNAAGCCNATCATCATTACCATNGCTATCCAAGCCATCTTTTTNTGCGATTCTGCNTTNTCTTCTCGTAGNTCTACTTCGAGCATACGNTCTTTCATAGCTACTTCTTCTGTAGTTATCTTTCCATCACCATCAATATCAAAATCTACTACCATTTTTTAAAATTTCCAGTGGTAATGAAAGGGTTGTCCAAAGGATGTAGGCTGTACACCTAAATCTTTTAGCTCTTGACGTATAGCTTCATCAGCTTCTTTACGTGCTTGCATCGCTGTGCGCAATCCTGCGTACTTTGCTTCTCTTAGAGCCTTCTTTTTCTCTGCAAGCTCTCGTTCCATTTCTTTAATATTATCTTGTAGCTCTTGAAGTTCTGCATTATCCATCATTTTACTTTTCCCAATCTCGCTTTCTTCTAGGATCTAGTACATCTCTGGCTTTTAAATAGCCTTCAAGGTACATAGCTCTCTCTACCCTGTCTAGAGAGTACTTTATACCTGTATCATTTCGTATTTTTTCTCTAATGTAGAACACATCGGATCTAGGAATGTGTACTCTACGTAGTTTACCTTCATCTTCTGAAGCTAATGCCCTGTAAAATTCTTCCACAACATTGTCAGAAGAATACATTGCTGGTTTCTTCATCTAGTTATACCTAAATTTTTTGGTAAAGTCAACACTTTTTACGTGCTACGACAAAAAAAGTTTAATTTTTATTTTCTTATCGTTTCTAGTAATGACTAAAGTATACTTAAAGTTACTTAAAGTATATAATAACTATTAATATTAGTAGTAATTAATAAACTTAAAGTTACTTTAAGTAATACATTAAGTATAATTATAATGTATGTTGCCCCCGAAGTCAACTACTTTTTTAATTTTATTTTAAATACGTTGCGTTTTTATATTTGTGATCACAAAATAAAGGTTAACAGCCAGTTTTTAGTAAAAGGTGCGACATTTTGTCCAAACTAAAAAATCACATCTCTGTCATTGAGCATATATAGCTACGGGCATACCCCCCGTGCCCCATGCGGCCATGCAAAATGTTAACATAATACTTATTATGCGAAAAGTATTAGCTCTATTCGTTCTAACTTACTGATATTATTGGAGTAGCGATACAATGTATTATTACATAGCGGCTATTCTGAGCAATAAACTAGATGAATTACTGCGAGCTGCTCAGATTTTAGCAGTTATTCATAGCTTTAAAATTATTTTTAACTTTTTTAATATTTTTTCTTGACCTTCTGGATCATTGCTTTATTTAAGGGTTATGGCTTCGGCCACGATATTTGATAATTTAGATCTACACTGAACGGTTATTCTCAATCGGTGGTTTAACTGGTAGATCTATCCATAGTAACGTGAGTTACAGTAAACCGATATATGATTATGGTAACGTCATATTGACCGAGAACCTAGCTTACTCGAGGGCGTGGGAGTAGTAACCACGATATGCAAACACGGTAAGCTTAAAACGCAAGGGAGACGGGTCACGAGCAGCAAACGCAAAACTCGAAAATGAAAAAGGGTAACAGTCCCAAGTATTTTGTGCGGTATGTATACAGTTCTACATATCAATCGAATATTTATTTTTAGCCGCTAACTACGGTTAAGAACATTAGGGGATATCGCCAGAATGTTAAAAAGTTTTAGGGCATTAAGTTTTATAGCTTGATGCCCTATGTTATACTTTCAATGTATTCACGTAGTACATTGACGGTATAACATGATGTTATATCGAAAACAGTAATTGCATTAATAGGAGATAATACAATGCAAGATATCAAAAAATTCGTAGGTAACTTTTCACGTAACTTAGGCAACGGTATTGCAATGGGTCAAAACACTCTTGACGCTGTTAACCATGCAATCAAAACTGGTGATACTTCAATACTTGCCCTAATGCTTGATAAAGTTGAAGCTAAAAAAGATGGTTCAAGTAACTTTCAATCAACCATTAGATCAATCTGGACTGGCGTTAGTATTAACATTGATAAGAAAACTGGTCAGTACCGTATCAAAACTAAAAATGCTACACTATCAAATAGTTCAGTTGATACATTGAACCAGTTAGTAGCAGACGGTATTTCAATGCGTGGGTCTAAATGGTCTAGTGCATTTAGAACAGATGCAGAAGTAGTAGACTTTGATCCAGTCAAGTATGCTCAGGGTGTAGCTAAACGCAATCCAGAGCGTATTGGCGCTATGATCGCAGCATTGCAAGTTGTTCAAAAAGAGTTAAACAACAAAAAGATTATGGATAAAAAAGGCATTACCGCAGCAGCGTAATGTTATAATATAACACTTTGTTTAATATTGGATAAGCACCCGATGGTATTCTATTGGGTGTTTTCTCATGTTAATCTAGAGAGAAGGAGTATAACATGAAAATAACAGAAGAAGTAATAGAAATTCTAGAAAAATGCAGAATGCAGTCTAGGCCACCATTAACTAAACAAATAAAAAGGGCATTGTGTAAACAGTGCAAAACTTACGGTAATGGTGACTGGTTAGTAGGTAGATTGCGTCTATTGAACAAGATCAATGCGTATGCCGAAGGTGGCAAAATAGGTGTGTTTACTTGGGGAAGTGACTGCGATGGGCAAAAGTTTGAACGTTCATTTACAGTCAATGCGTCCGTAATGGAAGTCATTAACTTTGAACGTGACTATTATTATTGGGCTGATGGTGCGCAATATTATAGCTTGCATAAACCATCTGAATTGGAGTAGTGTAATGATTGAAGAAAATTATAATGGAATATTGTATCGGCTAGTAAAGCAAGAAACTGGTGAACCAGTGTCAATTGGTGACGATATAGTTAACTTTCGTGACGAGCCAGATAAGATAAAGAATGCTGCATGTCCTAGACATGAGGCATCTTCTGGACGTGTCAATGGGTATTTTCCACACGTGTATGATCTTGAGTGGGTTATATGCAATTAGTGTATAACGGTAAAAAGTGGGTGTTGTATGGTGACAATGGTAAAGTTATTGTCATCACACGCATCCGTGCAATCTGTGAAGGGATAATGAAAGATGCAAAATCATAGTGTAATTTTAACTGGTTGGTACGAGACCGACAATGGTGCAGTAATGTTAGATGAAACAGGCAGTAGTCTAAATGAAATCGTGTGTAGATTACAACGCATGGATAGTGACTTCGGGCATACCGATATGGAACTCGAAGTGCATCTACCCGATGGTACTATAAAGTTTGTAGAGGATACGGTCAGTCGTATTGTGTCTAATAAATGATACATTCACGTTACGTCTGGTTGTATGTAGATGGGAAGTGCATTTGCTCATTCCCATTGCGTGAGGTCGATAAGACCGTAAGAGTGCTTAAGTCCAAGGGATTTAAGGTAGAAGTGAAACCCAAATTGTAGGAGATTTATTATGGGTAATTCTAAATATAGTAAGCGTTTTTCTAATGAGTATAAAGCAGTAGCAATTGATTTTTACAAAACACATACTCTTGATGAGACAGCTAAAGAGTTTGGTGTGTCAAAATTTACTATAAATAGTTGGTCTAAAAAGTTAGGCTTTGTCAAAGGTTACAGTAAGTTCGACACCAACTTTAAGCATGAGGTGTGTCAGTATTATGATAACAATACGATATATCGTACCTCTGATAAGTATGGTATAAGTACTGACACTATATGCAAATGGCGTAGAGAACTTGGCTATCGTAACAAGTCTCGTGGTTACAATCTGTACATGGAGGATTTACAACCTACCATGCAGAAGCGTGAGAGACGTGACTTTGTTATGACCAAGATGGAGAATGGTGATCTCAAAGGTCAGATTGTAGAGTTGCAAAAGGTGGTCAGTGATATGTCTTTGGACAATCAGTGGCTTAAAGATAAACTAACTAGAATAGCTGATGCTATAAAAACTATGGAGGTTTAATGAATATACTTACGCAGTCTAAACGTCCAGTGCAATCGGTATGGTGGTTAGAGCATTGTGGTGATAATGATTATAGGTTGTTTGATGCACCACCGACTGAGCCTCAAGGATTCAGTTATGACTTTACGTCTTTGTATCGTGCTCTAATTTTTGCAAAGACTAATAACATGAGAGTGGAGGTTTAATGAATATATTTGCACTGTCTCGGTGTCCGATGCAGTCAGCATGGTGGTTAGATGACATCCGTAAGAACAAGATGATTCTTGAGTCTGCACAGATGTTGTCTACCGCAGTGCGTACACTGTGTCCCGATACTGACTTACCAGTGTACAAGGTTGCGTACTTGAACCACCCTTGTACAATCTGGGCTAGGCAATCACGAGATAACTTCAAGTGGTTGCTTAGTCATATGGCTCACCTCTGGATGCAAAAGGGTGGTGAGCACAAATCGGCTAGGCTCATTCCACACTTGGATGAGTATAGTTTTACTGGATATTTTCCTAGTGAGGGCTTGACACCGTTTGCTAACTGTGCTAGGAATTTAGAACGTGGAGTTGATTATTCAGATCATCCAGATGTGCATCAAGCGTATCGAATGTATATGAATGATCGTTGGAAAGAAAACAATATTACCTTGACATGGCGTTGGGGTAGAGAGCCAGAATGGAGGAACTGACATGGCTAAATATTGGATTATGCCTCATGATATGGACAAGATTGCTGCATACAATCAGCACCTTGCTTCACAACTTGAGTTGTATAAGAACTACGATGTATCTCACCCTGAGATAAATGTACACCATGACAATACCAAAGAGTTGCGTGGTGCTGTTATCTATATCGGTGAGTTTCGTTACTTGGTGTCTTATCCGTCAGAGGTTGGCTTTGTAGTCAAGCGTGACTGGTCTGCACCTGACGAGATTGACCCTGTGCTCAAGGCATGGGGCAACTATGATGATGTAGATATGTTTCGTAATCGTGATGATACATTCATCTCATGGTTTGATCGTGCCTACGTTCGAGTTACTGGTCATGGTCACAAGGCTGATGTCAAGTGTACACTGCGTATGCGATGCTTTGCACCTCGCAGATCCAAACGGTTTGCACCTAAGATTACTATGTATCAATCGGCTCGTGATCGCTTTGAGCGTGAGCGTGAGGTTGCCATGAAGCCAGCTCGTGCATTTGCTATGATGTTTCCTGAGCTAGAACACAAACAGATCATTGAACTTACTGACGATTACCTTAACAGGTTTGCTACACGTGAGTTATTTATTAGAGAGGGTGCAGATGCCAAAGATTTTGTCAAAGCCTATTCATGGACGCAAGCCCCTACTGACAACATCAGTACCACTTATCAACGTAAGTCTAGTGCATCATCATGTATGCGGTATGACTTCGATCACTTGCCTGTACATCCAGTCACAGCATACGCAAGTGGTGACTTCCAGATGCTATGGACAGAGGACTCAGACGGTAAGATCGCATCTCGTTGTGTGGTTCGTGTCATGCCTGACGGACAATACAGAGGTGGTCCGATTTATGGTGTGTCAGAGCAAGCAATAGATATGCTTGAGCATCACATCCTAGCTACACCCAACGGTGAGTATGGTGCTGATGATGCATGGGTAGGTGCTAGGTTGCTACGTCAACCCACAGAAGATGATCCCGATGCTTTCTATGCACCGTATCTTGACCCTGAGCCACGCAGACTGACTGATGATGGTGAGTACCTTGTTATTGATGACTGTGGTGAGATTGATGCTAGTNGCTATCAAGGTGTACTCAATGCCAACGATTGTCACTGTGANANTTGTGGTTGTGGTNTGAGNGATGATGANTATTACTTTAGTGANTATACTGAGNNNCGNTACTGCAATGACTGCTACTATGACGAGCACTTCTANTGTGAGTATGCAGATGCAGACTACCACGTTGATCAGTCTTACATGGTCTATNTACCTNANGGNANTAGNNNTGGCTACACTGAGGAGCGTGTCAGTGACTGGGCTGTTGAGTATGGTGANNANTTNNTGTACTGTGANAATGATNATGAGTATTGGCANATTGACNTAGCTTACTTCTGTGAGCATGANGATTGTTACATCAGTCAACGTGGTATTGATGCAGGTACTTACTTCATATCTGACTGGGATAGTGAGGTATATCCTGATGATCAGATGGCTACCATAGATAATGGTGATACCGTATCTATTGATGAGGCTGAGGGTGATGACTTTGAGTATGATGAAGAAAAGAATATATGGAAAAAGAAAGAGGAGGAAGACTAATGCATAGTCTAGTAGAAATGTTGCGTTACAAACGCCCAGAGGGTAGTGCTACGCAGCGAGCTTTTTGTAAGAGGTTTCTCGAACCTACGTTCGGTAAGCCTGACCAATTCGGTAATTATATCAAGATCATAGGTGACGAACCTAATCTATGTTTTACCGCACATCATGACACTGTACACAAAGATGATGGCTTCCAGAAGCTGATCATTATGAATGATGTAATATCTATATCTAATCACTCTGACTCTAACTGTCTAGGTGCTGACTGTACCACTGGTGTATGGCTGATCCTCGGCATGATTGAGTTCGGTGTACAAGGTGTCTATGTTATCCATGCAGCAGAAGAATCTGGCTGTCAGGGTAGCTCTAATCTAATAATGTCTGAGCCTGATTGGTTGGGTCATATTGACGCAGTAATATCTTTTGATCGCAAAGGTCAGAACTCTGTGATCACACACCAGATGGGACTGCGTACTGCATCTGATAACTTTGCAAAATCTTTTGCAAGTGTTGTAAATATGCCACTACTACAGCCAGACAATACTGGCTCTTATACTGATAGCAATGAGTACTCAACAGTGGTATCTGAGTGTACAAATATCAGTGTTGGCTACTACAATCAGCACACTAAGAATGAGGTGCAAGACCTTGATTATGCTGATGAATTATTGATTGCACTGTGTCAAGCTGACTGGTCTGGTCTAGTGTTCGAGCGTGATGCATCCAAGGTCGAGGACTTGTATCAACGTAATGACAAGTACGGTTACAAGTATGATTANGATGANGATAATACTTTTGCTCTTGAGCAACTTATCATTGACTACCCAACTAGAGTTGCAGAGCTGCTTGACCAGTATGGATTTACTCCGCATAGTCTTATGGAAGAATGCCATATTGATGATATGTCTGCTTACTACAACTATTCAGATAATTACGGTAGTAATAAGTATTGGAAGAAATATATGTGACGACATGTCACACTTGATTTAATTGTAAAATAGTGTATTTTATATACTTAAAGTAAACTTAAAGTTTTTTAATATTTATAGTAGTAATATTATAAACTTTAAGTATAACTATAGGTTCCTTAGAGTAGGAGGTGCCTATGGAAGTAGATGACCCACATGATGACTGCTCGCATTGGATAGGAAAGATATGAAATTTAATAAAGCTGTAGACAATTATCTCCACACTCGCCAGTTCTGCTCTCTCTCTAGTTCCTCCCAAAAGAACTACGAGTCGTGTCTACTAGCTTTCTGTCGTATGTCTGTTATGGGAAGACGACTTGGCAACATTCAGATAAACAAGCTGACCGTGCCGATGTGCTCTGAGATATACGATACTTGGGAACTGGAGACATCCACCTCGAATGCAAACCATAACGCTAGGGTGTTTTCAGTTCTCATAAATTATCTCATATCAATGGAGATACTACCGAACAATCCAATGGCTAGAGTTAAGAAACGTCAGAGCGAACCCCGGTCTGTCGTATGGACACATGATCAGGTACTATCATTTCTCGATACCGCCTTTACTAAATTTGAATGGCGTAACATCGGGCTGATCGTACTGATGTGCTATGAGTGGGGTCAACGCCCAATAGATATACGTAATCTAACTTGGGACAATGTTGACCTTGATGAGGGAGTTGTACAAATCAAACAAACTAAACGTGGGGCTGAGGTAGAATTACCGATACCACCTAACCTAATTGCCATGCTCACTGAGCAGAAGGGTGACTGGGACTTCCAACCGTATGTAGTGCCTCACCACAGAGCCTCAGACGGTGCCTACAGACCGCTAACAGTTTCTCAGATGACTGGACTACTGGCAGAAGTTAAGGCTATTGCTTGCCTTCCTGATGAGCTGAGAGTAGGTGATCTGCGTAAGACTGCGATTGTACAAATGATTGAGAGTGAGGTAGACCAATTAGCTATTCAATCTGTGACTGGACATAAGAATGTCAGCAGTCTAAATCCGTATAATAAATTCAGTTTAAAAACCGCAAAGTCTGCATTGGAGAGGAGACAAAGACAATGAAGAAGAAAAATGACAGAAGCATACCTGCCGCTACTTTTAGAAAGTATGGTAAGTTATTTGCTGAAGGTGTAATTAAAGATGAGTATTCAATGGAGCTATCAGCTCTTTTCTTTTTAATGGCTGCTGATATAGAGTTTCATGATGAGCTTAGTGAGGTATGGGATGACTGGTATGAAGGACCGATACATTAAGAACCCGATGGCAAAAGACCTTCGGCAACCAAAGTATAAACAACGAGCTATACCTGATCGAAAGAAAGGTGTAGTACCTAGAAAGAAGAAGCATAAAGGAAAGGAGGCTGAAGATGTATAGATATTATGTAGAGTTTGGTGTTGAAGAGGCTAAATACTTATACGTAATGGCTTACAGTATACAACATGTAAAAGATATGTTTCCAGATTACAATTTAATTACGATAGATAAAACAGATTGAGGAGATAGAAGAATGAGTATTACCTATAAAGAACTAGCTGAGGTTACTTGTAACTTTGAAGATAGGGATTTTTGGTGGTGGTTCATCACAACCGATGAGATAGACATAGATTACAAAACTTACATTCTGTGGCTTCACACACAAGACCCTATAAAATCTATAGTGGACGATCTAATAAAAGAGGGACACGTTAAGGAGACAGAAGAATGATGTATGTATTAGTATGGATGCAACTGTTTAGCACTCAGTCTGTTGAACACTACCAACTTGGTACGTATGCCACACTGGAAGAGTGTCAGATTGAATTGAGTAAAGCAGCCAAGATGATAACGCACAAGTCTGAGACAGTGGCTTGTCTAGAGGTGGATGTACAGCAATGATAGCTGAGATGCTTACATGTATTGCACTCAACGTGTATTACGAGGCACGAAGTGAGCCACTGGATAGCCAAGTAGGTGTGGCTCACGTTGTGCTTAATCGTGTAGCCAGTGACAAGTTTCCCGATGATGCATGCTCTGTGATATATCAAGGTCTGGAAAAAGGTAGAGGTAGGTGCCAGTTTAGTTGGTACTGTGATGGTAAATCAGACACACCAAAAGATGAAATAGCATGGGCATTTTCTAAACTGGTTGCACACAACGTAGTGCGTGGGTATATTAAAGATAATACCGATGGATCTTTGTATTACCATGCCAACTATGTTAGACCGTTCTGGAGTAAGCATTACAAACACACTGTAACTTTAGGGTCACATATATTTTACAAGGAGGATAAATGACACCAAGTGAAGCAGCAGAGATAGAAGCAAAGAAAACATATGCAGCTTTTATAAAATATAGTAAGACAGCAGTCTATTGGATATTGGCTATACTTATTTTACTAGCCTTTTTTGATTTTGGTGTTGACAATAAAACAGGTAGTCAGTATAACGGTAAAGTGTATTCACCAATGAATATGGGAGTAAATAAATGATTGATGTAGAAATGTGGGCCATCAAAGATACCGAAAAAAATACCTTAGTTGTAACTAAATGGGGTAGGAATACATGGAAACGTAAGGTAAATCCTGACAGTGTTAATATTGTAGGGTATAAAAAGTATAACTGGGATTCATCAAAACAACCTTGGGTTAGAACAGAATGTCCAAAGTATAAAATGTTAAAGCCCATCAGAGTAAAGGTAACGGAGATTATAGATGATTGAAGTAACTTACATTGACCATATGGGTAGTGACTTATCTGTGGTCAATGCAGCCAGAGTTAGCTTTGGTAAAGAGTCTAAATGGATGCCACGAGTTCATACTGGTGAGCAGTTAGTATTAGAACACAAAGACACCAAACTAATATCCTATCTGGCTAGGCATCACCACAAGTCACCGTTCAACCACTGCTTTGTAAAGTTTCATGTCAAGGCACCGATCTTTGTAGCACGTCAGCTACAGAAACATGAGTACATGCCTTGGAATGAAATCAGTAGGCGCTACGTTGATAGTGAGCCTGAGTTTTACAGACCGACTTCATGGCGTGGACGCAGCAAAGACAAGAAGCAAGGTAGTGATGGAGTTGTTGACATATCCTACAAAACTATTAGTGCTCTAGCCAAACACGAAGTATGGTGCATGAAAACCTATAGGCAATTGCTAGATGATGGTGTGGCACCTGAACAGGCACGTATGGTGCTGCCTCAGTCTATGATTACTGAATGGTATTGGTCAGGGTCACTGTATGCATTTGCAAAGATGTGTGGACTACGACTGAAGCCTGATGCTCAGTATGAGACTAGACTTGTGGCAGAGCAGATAGAAAGTAAAATGATTGAACTATTCCCAGATTCATGGGTAGCATTGAGGGCATATAATGATACATAAAGAACACTATTGTACGACAAAAGGTCTCGGTTGGGCATTTTTAGCTTGCGTATTCTTTTTACTTGGTGTACCAGTGCTAATGTGGTTAGCCTTAGAGGGAGCATCATGGTATAAATTGTTTGACATGATGAATCCTCTATGGTAAGCAGTATGTGGACACTCGTTTTAATTTGGGTATTTGAAGGAGAACCAAAAATAAAAAAGGTTGAAACATACTCTGATATGTACTCTTGTTTTTACGGTTATGATAAATGGTATCATACTATTTTACCAGAAGATAAAACTGGCATAAGATTGACATGCGTAGAAGGAGAGACTAAGTATGAATGAACCAAAAGAATGGCACATAGATCGTAAAAAGGGTATATCAAAAGAGATACGCCCTATGACTAAAGAAGAACGTGAGAGAGCCAAAGAAAAAGAGGAGGCTAATAATGGCAAGCAACGATAATCCACATCTGGCATGTCCGTATGTTGAATGTGGATCAAGTGATGCCTTTAACTGGAATGATGATGGTTATGGTCACTGTCACTCCTGTTCTAGGTCTTACCCAATGAAAGATATGCCACAGGTATTTGATTGGGTAAAAAGTGAGTATCCATTAAAGGAGAGGAGAAACCCTATGGATATAACAATTGCGTCCCAGACGCACGAGGGCATACGTGGGCTAGATGCTGACGTTGCTGAACTGTATGGCATTGCCTTGCAGATTGGTGACGATGGTAGACCAGTCAGGTATGCATACAAATACCCACACACTGTCAAGTATCGACTGGTAGATGATAAGTCTAAGTCTTGGACAAAAGATCGTGGCATGGGTATGAACCATCTGTTTGGTCCTGAGTTTAACGCAGGGACAAGCCAACGCATCTATCTTACTGAGGGTGAGTTCGATGCTGCATCACTCTATCAGATACTTGGTAAGACATTTCCTGTAAAGTCATTGCCGTCTGCTAGTATCGGTGAGAAGTTTATTAAACATAATTACCTTTATCTGTCGTCCTTCAAAGAGATTATCTATGCAGGTGAATTAGATCCTGCAGGACGTAGGGCCGCAGACAAGTTGTATCAAGCCTTTCCAGATAAGTTTTGGTATGTGCCGATGTCTAAGCATAAAGATGCTAATGACTTCTTACAAGCAGGTGATGGTAAAGACTTGATGTGGGCAGCTAAGAAGCCTCAACGGTACAGCCCTGAGAACTTCTTCTGTTCTCGTGATGACTTCTCTCTTGCATTGCGCAATGAAAATCCTTACGAGTATGTATCAACTGGTCATGCAGGACTTGATGAAAAGATTCGTGGCATGGTCAAGGGTGGCTTGACGTTTATCAAAGCACCTCGTGGTACTGGTAAGACTGAGGTAATCAGATATTTCGAGACTGGTCTATTATCTAATGAGAATGTCAAAATAGCATTGCTGCATATGGAGGAGATGAAGTCTACAACTCTTCGAGCTATGGCTACCTATCACCTTGGCTGCAACGTTAGAACTCATGAAGATGCTGACCGTAATGGCTACACCCTAGATCAAGTAGAAGAAGCAGCAAATAAGATTGCTGACTCAGAGAACAACAGAACAATTATCTTTGAGATGCAGTCTCATGACGATCCTTTGAGCTTGCTAGACTACACCCGAATGGCTGTAACTTCTTTTGGTGCAGACTACGTCTTTGTTGATCACGTCCAACGCCTAGCATATCTATCTAACAGCGGTGTTGACGGTGCTACCAGTACATTGACTACACTTGGCTCACGCATGGCTCAACTAGCCAAGGAGCTAAACATAGGTGTGGTATTTATATCACAGGTTAATGACGATGGTAGGACAAAATACGCAGCCTCTCTTGAAGAGGAGGCAATAATATGTATAAAGATTGAAAGGGATGTAGAATCAGAAGATGAGATCCTGCAGAATACAACTGAGTTTATAGTTGACAAGAACCGACCTTTTGCTAAACTTGGTAGAGCAGGTTCAGTCTACTACGACCCAGAGACTACGATCTTATCCGAAGAGATTCCATATGAAAGGAGTGATATGGCAGCATGATTGTATTTGATGTAGAAGCTAACGGATTGTTGGACAAAGCAACAAAGATACACTGCCTGTCTTATACTAGTGATGGAAAAGATTATAAAACTATCTTTGATTATTCTGATATGCGTGATCTTATACTGTCTCAGCATGGGTTGGTTGGTCACAATATTATTAGATATGATGTACCGCTTATAGAAAAGATATTAGGTATCAAGATCAAGTCTCGCTTGTTCGATACTCTACCTATGTCTTGGGTACTTAACTATAACCGTTCCAAGCATGGTCTGGAATCATTTGGTGAAGACTTTGATATTCCCAAACCACAGATTAATGATTGGCACAATCTAACTAATGAGGAGTATGCTCACAGATGCACAGAGGATGTAAAGATAAACTGGTGCTTATGGCAAGATCTTCTAAGAAGGTTTATGTTTCTATACAAAAACAAATCAAGTCTAGACAAGTTTTTCCGCTACCTTGAATTTAAGATGGATTGCGCAGCAACAGCTGAGAAGGTTGGTTGGAAGTTAGATGTAGAGTTGGCACAGAAGTGTGTTGCCGATCTTACAAAACAAAAAGCTGACAAAGAAGCTGAATTGATCAGCGTAATGCCAAAGCGGAAAGTGACCACCAAAAAGAGTAGACCCAAGAATTGTTTCAGAAAAGATGGTACCGCATCAGCTCATGGACAACGTTGGTTTGATCTCCTACAAGAGAATGGTTTGCCTTTACACTTTGATGGCGAAGTTGAAGTCATCAAGAATTGGGAAGATCCAAATCCTAACTCTACAGACCAAGTTAAGGACTGGCTCTACTCTTTAGGGTGGGAACCTTGCACATTTAAGTATGACAAAAATAAGGAGACAGGAGAAGAAAGAAAAATACCTCAAGTTCGTAAGGATGGTGAACTTACAGACTCAGTAAAACTAATTGCAGAAACTAATCCAATGGTAGAAGTACTTGAGGGTTTGACTGTGATGCAACACCGACTTGGAATCTTTCAAGGCTTTCTTGATTGCGAGCAAGACGGTTACGTTAGAGCTGAGATTGACGGTCTTACTAACACCTTACGATTCAAGCATAAGAAACCTTTGGTCAATCTTCCAGGAGTTGACAGACCGTGGGGTAAAGAAATACGTGGGTGCTTAACAGCACCGACTGGTTATGTTCTTTGCGGTGCGGATATGACTTCTCTTGAGGATACAACCAAGAGACACTACATGCAGCCTTACGATCCCGACTACGTGCATGAAATGTCTCAAGCAGGTTTTGACCCACATCTTGACTTAGCCAAACATGCAGGGGCAATCAAGCAGTCTGACATTGATGCTTACAACCACGGAGCAAAACCAGAGCTGAAAGCACTACGTAAGAACTACAAAGTTGTCAACTATTCTGCAACGTATGGCGTTGGAGCTGCCAAGTTATCTCGAACCACAGGGATGAGTGTCCCACAGTCTCAAGCATTGCTTGATGCATATTGGAATCGAAACTGGTCAGTGAAGAAGTTTTCCGAAGATCAAACTATAAGACAGATCAACGGTGAGATGTGGGTACAAAATCCTGTAAGTGGCTTCTGGCATTCGCTTCGTTATGAGAAAGATGTGTTCTCTACACTTAATCAATCTACTGGTGCATATTGTTTTGACAAGTGGGTTGCTTACTACCGAACACGTAGACCAAACATCATTGGTCAGTTTCATGACGAGTCTATTAACCTAGTAAAAGAAGGAGAGCAAAATGAGCACAGTGTTGCATTAAACTGGGCTATTGAAAAACTTAACCAAGAATTGAAATTAAATGTTGACTTAGGTATTGACATACAGTATGGTCAACGTTATAGTGACGTGCATTAACAAAGGAGGGCCAAATGGCTACACGTAAAGTTAAACTGACTGGCATTGCCGAATGGGCAAGAGTATTTGAATCTAACCGTGACATGGACGGTTTTGACGGAGTCTATAGAGATCATGATGGTGCTTGCACTATTGATGTTATCATGGACGATGATAACCTAGCTGCACTGAAAGCTTCTCGTTCAATGAAGAAGGGCACACCAGATGCAGAGGGACGTGGAACTAAAGTGAAGTTCATACGTAAATTTAATACAGGAAAGGATTGGGACAGTGGTGCACCTATTGTTCAAAAGTCTGATGGTTCTACTTGGGATCTTAGTACTGATGGTACCATTGGTAACGGGTCTACTGTAGAAGTAGAGCTGTCCGTTTACGACACAAGCCGACCTAATATAGTCGGTACTAGGCTTGACAAGGTCAAAGTTATTGACCATGTTGCCTATGTAGCAGATACTGCAGGGGATGAAGCTTCGCCACCACCTGTAGCTCAAGAAGAAAAACAAAGCGAAGTGTTGTTCTAACCTCCTCCAGAAACAACTAGGCCCCCTTCGGGGGGCCACCTTTTAAGGATAAATAATGAAAAAGATTGATACTTTAATAGATGATATAGAGTCTGTGATATATGGACTTGGTGGTTGGACTCGTTCAATTGCTCTGAACCTCGGTCAGAATATTGGTATAAGTGCCAACAAAAGATTTAGTAAGCCACAAGAACCTCGTGGGTATCTATCTCTTTCGTCTGTTGGTACACCCTGCAAACGCAAACTTTGGTACAAAGTAAATCAACCTGCTTTAGGTGAACCACTATCAGCTAACTTATTACTTAGATTCTTTTACGGTGATATGATCGAAGAACTAATTCTTGCTATGGTAAGAGCCTCTGGTCACAAGCTAGAAGGTTCTCAAGATAGACTTGATGTTCATGGTATTCGTGGTCACAGAGACTGCATCATTGATGGTATGACTGTTGATGTTAAATCCTGTAGCTCTTACGCCTTTAAAAAATTTAAAGAAGGTAGTCTTCGAGACAATGATGCTTTTGGTTATATCAGCCAACTTAGTTCTTATGTCTACGCAGGTAAAGATGATCCGCTTGTTATAGATAAAACACATGGAGCATTTCTTGCAGTTGACAAAGTTAGTGGTGAGATGTGTCTAGATGTTTATGACTTTACAAAAGATCTAGAAACTAAAGAAGCAGAGATGCTAGCTGCTAAAGAATTAGTTGCAGGTGATCTACCTGCAGATCGTATCCAACCAGTACCTGCAGGTAAGAATAGCCCTAATACTAAGCTAGACAAATCCTGTCAGTTCTGTGAATACAAAAAAGTTTGTTGGCCTAACTTGAGACAGTTTCAATACTCTTATGGTGTTGAGTATTTGGTTCATGTTGAGAAAGAGCCAAAAGTTCCTGAGATAACAAATGTCAAGAGCAGCTAAAGCAAAAGGTAGAACTGGACAGAATGAAATTAGAGACAAGCTCTTAGAAACATTTCCAGAGTTTGAGGAAGATGACATCAAGTCTACAACTATGGGAGACACAGGTGAAGATATTCAACTATCTCCTGCAGCCAGAAAAAAGCTACCAATAACTATTGAAGTTAAACGTAGAAAGTCTGGTATGAAAACAGCCTATGATTACATGGAGCAAGCTAGTAAACATGGAAAGGGTGAACCAGTAGTGTTCTTTCGAGCTGATAGAAAGGACTGGATAACAATGGTAAGTCTTGAGCACTACATGGACTTACTAAGAAATTGGAAATAATATGAAAGTAAAAGTATGGGGCGTTATGGAAGGTCCAATAGCAGTAGAGGATATAGAAGATAGTGATGTACCACTAGGATCTAATTATTTCCTTGTCTGTAAATCAGAGATAGATGGTGTGATGGGTGAAGATAATTTTTGGTTTGATGACTTTGAATCTGCTTATGAATGGAAAAAGTATTTTCTTAAAAACATTGAACCATTAGTTGTTGACATGCCCGATACTCCTGAGTATAACTAGGGGTCTTTCCGATGGAGTTTGAAATATCTTTAAGAATAAAAGTTGACCCTGATGCCAACTTTTTAGAAACATTTGGAAATAACTGTGAGGTCATACAAGATTTACTTATGACAAGCTTGTATGATATAGATGATATTGTCGTAGAAGAGTGTGAGGTTAACCGTGATAAATGAAACTGATATAGAAGCTTTTAAATATTATAATTCAATGGATATGGAAGAGTATCAAAAGACAGCCTCTGAAACTGCTATCTATAGTAGTAAACATGCTGTTATATATCCTGCTCTTGGTCTAGCTGCTGAAGCAGGTGAAGTTGCAAACAAAGTAAAAAAGATCTTACGTGATGGTGACTTTGATCGTAAAGCCATAGCTGATGAGATTGGAGATTGCCTGTGGTACATTGCTGCATTGTGCAGAGATCTAAATGTTAATATGAATGATGTAGCTCGTGCCAATCTTAGCAAGCTGCAAGACAGAAAGAAACGTGGTGTAATATCTGGATCAGGAGACAACAGATGAATAACTATTTACCAACTGACTATCAAGCTTTCATACATACTTCACGGTATGCTCGTTGGCTTGAGGATGAGGGAAGACGAGAGTCTTGGTCAGAAACAGTAGATCGCTACATGGGTAACGTTGTAGGCTACGACATAGATCACGACACTTACAACGAAATAAGAGAGGCCATACTTGGACTAGAAGTAATGCCTTCTATGCGAGCCATGATGACTGCAGGTCCAGCTCTAGAAAGAGATAACACCGCAGGATATAACTGCAGCTACTTACCTGTAGATGATCCAAAGTCCTTCGATGAGGCTATGTTCATTCTCCTCTGTGGTACTGGTGTCGGATTCAGTGTCGAGAGGCAGTTCATTAGCAAGCTTCCCGAAGTGCCTGAATTGTTCGAGAGTGATACTACCATTGTGGTAAAGGACAGCAAGGAAGGGTGGGCTAAGGCGTTTAGACAATTGCTAGCTCTTCTATGGGCAGGAGAGATTCCCAAGTGGGATGTCTCTAAAGTTCGTCCTGCAGGTGCAAGACTAAAAACCTTTGGTGGTAGAGCATCAGGTCCAGCACCATTGGTTGACTTATTTAACTTTGCAGTTACAATATTCAAGGAGGCACAAGGACGTAGGCTATCATCAATTGAGTGTCACGATCTGATGTGTAAAATTGGTGAAGTTGTTGTTGTCGGTGGTGTTCGAAGATCTGCAATGATAAGTTTATCTAACTTGTCAGATGACAGAATGCGTCATGCTAAATCAGGCAACTGGTGGGACAACAATCCACAAAGAGCCTTAGCAAATAANTCTGTAGCTTATACAGANAAACCAGACAGTGTATCATTNATGCGTGAGTGGATGGCACTGGTAGAATCAGGAAGTGGAGAACGNGGTGTATTCAATAGNGAAGCATCTAAAAATCAAGCTGCAAAAANTGGGAGACGTGANCCTGACTATGANTTTGGNACNAATCCNTAGNAGTGAAATCATTCTTAGGCCGTATCAGTTCTGCAATCTTACGGAAGTTGTTGTCAGGGCTACTGACGATGTGGATTCTATTGCGAGAAAAGTTAGGCTTGCAACAATACTTGGAACGATTCAGTCCCAATATACTAAGTTCCCATATCTGCGAAAGGTGTGGCAGCGAAATACCGAAGAAGAACGATTGCTCGGTGTGTCTCTCACAGGGATAATGGATAACTCATTACTAACTACCAAAAACAAAGGATTGGAGGAGACTCTTGAACATTTACGAGAAGTTGCTGTTCGCACTAATTCTGATTGGGCTGACAGCCTTGGCATTCCAACAAGTGCAGCAATCACCTGTGTGAAGCCAAGTGGGACTGTATCACAGCTTGTTGATTCAGCATCAGGTATACATCCACGTCACTCACCACACTACATAAGAACTGTACGAGGTGATAACAAAGATCCACTTACTACCTTTATGAAAGATCAAGGTATACCAAGTGAGCCTGATGTGTTTAAACCAGATCAAACAACTGTGTTCTCATTTCCAGTTAAAGCTCCTCAAGGAGCAATAGTCACTGACAATGTCTCAGCTATTGAACAACTAAATACATGGTTGATGTATCAAAGACATTGGTGTGAGCATAAACCTAGCGTAACAATTAATGTAAGAAAGGATGAATGGTTTGAAGTAGGTGCATTTGTTTACGAGCATTTTGATGAGATGTCTGGAGTAAGTTTCTTACCTTACAACGAACATACTTATCAACAGGCTCCATACCAGAGTTGCACAAAAGACGATTATAAAAAATTATCAAAAATAATGCCAAAAAGTATTGACTGGGCAAAGCTTTCAGAGTATGAAAAAGAAGACACTACTGCGAGCAGCCAGACCTTTGCTTGTACTGGTGACGTTTGTGAAATAGTAGATATAGGAGCATAATATGCAAGTTCACGTTAGACCTTTTAGAAAAGATATTTATGATCTGGTGGATGAACCATCAAAGAAAACTTTATCAGATTATCTAATATCAAAAGGCCATACCATCGTTAAGGACAAAGAAACTTTTGATGCTGATATAGTTTCTACAAAAGATGGGTTTACCTATTTTAATGAAGTAGAAGTTAAATCATCTTGGAAAGACGAATGGCCTGAGCACTGGGCTGAGATTAGAATCCCAGGAAGAAAAAGGAGACTTGTTGAAAAATATAAAGATCAAAACGGAGTGTTAAACTTTTACGTCTTAAATAAATTTATGGACAAAGCATGGCGTATAAAAGATACTCTTATGACAGATGACACACTCAAGGTTGCTGTTGGTAGGAGAATCCCAAAAGGTGAAACATTCTTTCACATTCCATATCAAGAAGCGGAGTTAATAAACTTATGATAAATTTTGATGATGCAATAGCAGAGTTATCTAAAGATACTATAACTATAACTGACGATAGTCCTACGACACTAACTATGGGTAATGACTATGACCCAGTAAAAAAGCCTCAACACTACGGTCAAGGCACAATAGAGTGTATTAAATATATAGAAGACTTTTTAACAGATGAAGAGTTGATAGGTTATTATAGAGGTAATATTGCAAAGTATCTTCACCGTTGGAGATATAAAAATGGTGTTCAAGATTTG
>FUFK010051313.1_pt1 | contig 37922 bp, 42 predicted proteins | sample 1021851 | NCBI WGS metagenome assembly FUFK01 (sample SAMEA51879418, study PRJEB19060) | metagenome
GAAAAATAATAATCATTCAAAACACAATAAAATGTTGTAATAATTAAATAGAATAATGTAATTGTAGAAGATAGACCATCAATACCATCTATTAAATTTATTGAATTTATAATAACTACAAATACGAATAAAGAAAATATTATTGATTGTATATAAGTTAAATCGTAAATTCCAAATAATCCATGTAATGTGTTAATTGATGAATTATCTGCAAAGGATATTATAAAAAAAACAAAAATTTGCATAATTAATTTACAAGTTTTTTTAATATCATTTTCACCACAATCAATTATATATTGTGCCTTTTGATAAAATAAATTACGCTCAAATAAATGTTTGTTTACAAAAATTAACATTTCTTGCTCACTTTCTATTGATTTGATTAACGGTCTAGTTTGTTTTCTTTTAAATAATCTCGAAGCTAAGACTTTTGAATCTAAATTTATGTAAAATGAAAGGTCTGTTTTTTTTTGTATAATTTCCATATTATCGAAGTAACATGGAGTACCACCTCCGAGAGATAAAATAAAAGTACCCTTTTTATCCAATATTTTTAATAGTATTTTTCTTTCAATTTCTCTAAATCCAATTTCACCAAAATCATTAAANAGTTGTGAAATAGTTTTTGAATAANGAGACTCAATTTTTTGATCTAAGTCAATAAANTCGATGCTAAGTTTTTTAGAAAGTCTTTTNCCTATTTTGGTCTTTCCACAACCCATGTATCCTAAGAGTATTAATGGTGAAGTCATATTTCACAAATTTATGAGAAATAATCTTTGAAATATATGTTTACGGCCCTATATTTGCAAGCGTTTGAAAAAGACCTGGTAGCTCAGCTGGTAGAGCATCTCCCTTTTAAGGAGAGGGTCCTGGGTTCGAGCCCCAGCCAGGTCACTACTCTAGCGCACGTGGCGGAACTGGTAGACGCGCTAGGTTGAGGGCCTAGTGGGAAATATCCCTTGGAGGTTCGAGTCCTCTCGTGTGCACTATTCATAAATATAAAAAACACTAACTTATATTTAAATTGAAGAAGAAGGTTTTTATAATAGGCTCTGGATTCTCATCTTTATCAGCTGCATGTTACCTGTCCAAGTCTGGTTATGATGTTCATGTGTTTGAGAAAAATAATTCTCTCGGNGGAAGAGCTGCGCAATTTAAAGCTAATGGTTTCACATTTGATATGGGTCCAAGCTGGTATTGGATGCCNGATGTTTTTGAAAGATTTTTTAATGATTTTGGAAAGTCATCAAAAAATTTCTATAAACTGAAAAAACTAAATCCAGCTTACAGAGTTATATTTANTAAAGAAAATCAGATTCAAATTGGAGATAATATTGATAGTATATCTAGTCAGTTTGAAAAAATTGAAAAGGGAAGTGGTGAAAAATTAAAAAAGTTTTTAAAAGAGTCTAAAGAAAATTATGATNTGGCAGTTACAAACATGTTGTATAAAATGCCTGGAAAATCAATTTTTGAACTTATCAACTCAAAAACAATTTTAAAGGTTAATTTATTTTTAAGTAACATAAAAAAAGATATTGAAAAAAGATTTAAAGATTCGAAACTAAGGTCTGTCTTGCAATTTCCAGTCTTATTTTTAGGTGCAAAGCCCTCCAANACCCCTGCATTCTATAATTTTATGAATTATGCAGACTTTGGTCTGGGAACATGGCAGCCTAAAAATGGATTCTATGACGTTGTAAAAGCAATGGTCAATATAGCTGAGGAGCATGGGGTGAATTTTAGCACCAACTCTGAAATCAAAAAAATAGAAATTGAAAAAAAACAAGTCAAAGGAATTTATGTTAATGGTAAACTCCAAAAATGTGATATTTTAATTTCAGGTGCTGATTATTATCACACAGAATCACTTTTGGATCAAAAATATAGACAATATTCTGAAGCCTATTGGGATAATAGAACTTGGTCTCCTTCATCACTATTGTTTTATCTTGGTATCAATAAAAAATTATCAAATCTAGATCATCACAATTTATTTTTTGACACAGATTTTGATAAACATGCAAATGAGATTTATACAAATCCAAAATGGCCTTCAAACCCATTATTTTATTTAAACATTACCTCAAAGACATATGACCATACAGCTCCCCCTGGACATGAAAATTGCTTTATTTTAATTCCACTATCTACTAATTTAGAAGATTCTGAAAAGATTCGTGAAAAGTATTTTAAAATCGTTTTAGACAGAATAAAAAAAATTAGTGGTAATGACATTGAAAAAAACATTGTTTATAAAAGAAGTTTTTGTGTTAATGATTTTAAAGAAACTTACAACTCCTATGGTGGAAATGCATATGGATTAGCAAATACATTATTGCAAACTGCTTTTTTGAGACCAAAATTGCAAAGTAAAAAGGTAAAAAAATTGTATTTTAGTGGACAGTTAACTGTACCTGGACCTGGTGTTCCCCCTGCAATTGTCTCAGGAAAGCTAGTTTCAGATATAATTATAAAAAATGAAAGAGCTTTTTGATAAAATTTCTGAGGAATGTTCTAAAAATGTTACGAAGTCATACAGTACTTCGTTCAGTTTAGCAACCAAAATGCTTTCTTCAAATATCAGACAAGATATTTATAACATTTATGGATTTGTCAGATTTGCAGATGAAATAGTTGATACTTTTCATTCTTACAATAAAAAAGAATTATTTAAAAGATTTGTTGATGATTTAAATCACTCNCTAAAGCAGAAAATTAGCTTAAATCCAATTTTAAATTCTTTTCAAAAGACAGTTCATAAGTATAATATTGATAGGGATTTAATTAATTCTTTTCTAAAAAGTATGGAACAAGACTTGAAGAAGAAAAAATATGAAAGTCTACAAGAGTACAACGAATATATATATGGATCTGCTGATGTGGTAGGGCTTATGTGTTTAAAAGTTTTTGTTAGTGGCAGAAATGATGATTATAAAAAACTAAAACCATATGCAATGTCCCTAGGCTCAGCATTTCAAAAGGTAAATTTTTTGAGAGATATAAACGATGATTACAAAAAATTAAATAGGGTATACTTCCCTGGTGTTGACTATGGAACTTTCAATGATGATGTAAAAAATAATATAATGATTGATATTGAAAAAGATTTTGCCAAAGCTTTAAAGGGAATTTACATGTTACCAAATAACTCTAAATTTGGGGTTTACGCTGCATATAAATATTATAAAAGACTTTTAAGAAAGCTAGAAAGGGCATCATATTTGCAAATAAAAAGTGAGAGAGTTCGTGTACCTAATTATCAAAAAGTTGATGTTTTGGCTCGTTCTTACGTCAGATATAGATTAAATATTTTATAATAATGGAAATTTTTCTTTGGATTTTATCTTTGTTAGGTGCCTTTTCAATCATGGAATTTATGGCATGGTTTACTCACAAATACATCATGCATGGTTTTCTTTGGTACCTTCACGAAGACCATCACAAAAAAGATCATGACTCTTGGTTTGAAAGAAATGACACTTTTTTTCTATTTTATGCCGTTGTTAGTATGTTATTCGTTCTTTCGTGGGCCAAATTAGGTTTTTTCTTTGGTCTTCCTATTGCTATAGGAATTTTTCTTTATGGCTTAACTTACTTTATTGTCCATGATATTTTTATCCATCAAAGATTTAAAATGTTTAGAAATATAGATAATAAGTATGCTAGAGGCATAAGAAGAGCTCATAAAATTCATCACAAAAATATTCATAAAAATGGCGGTGAATGTTTTGGAATGTTAATTGTTCCCTTTAAGTATTTTAAATAATTGACATTTGTGCTGCTGCAGCTGCACAATCATATCCTTTATTCCCATACTTACCTCCACTCCTATCTATAGCTTGATTATAATTATCATCTGTAAGCAAGCACAGTACAATTGGACAATTCGAATTAATGTTTAAATCTTTAATTCCATCAAATACAGATTGCGAAATATATCTAAAATGTGATGTCTCACCCTTAATGATACTTCCAATTGCAATTATAGCATCATATTTTTTTAATGATTGCATTTTAGAGCATCCAAAAATTAGCTCAAAACTGCCAGGCACTTTTAACTTGTCAATATCATCAGAATCAATACCTATTTGATCAAAAAAACTAATTGCTCCACTTAATAATCTATTTATAATTTCTNGATTCCATTCTGAATATACAATTGCAAACCTTTTTTCTGACGCTAGTTTTAACCTGTTAATATCAACCTCTTTGGGTTTATGCTGTGTGGACATAACTACTTAACTTGCTCTAACTTAATATCAATAAGATTAGCCTCGTTTGATTTTGGAAAATCATCCTTAATTTCCTGGTAGTATTTTTTAGCAGCATTTAACTTTCCTAATTCCTTTGCTAAATCTCCTGCTTTCTGAAGAATTACAGGCTTAATAAAACTGTTTTCAGAATAAGACAGGGCTGTTTCATAATAATTTAACCCATCATCAAATTGATTAAGCTGTACAAAAGCATCGCCAATGGTTGAATAACTAAGTGATTGCAAAATTTGATCATCTGATGAAAAGTTTTCTAAAAATTCAATTGCAAGATCATATTTCTTTAAATTATAATAAGCCATTCCTGCGGAGTAATAAGATATATTTGATGCGTCTGTACCTGAATAATTTTCAATTATGTCAAGAAAACCATATTTACCCTCTGCACCATTAAGTGCCAGATTAAAAAGTGAATCTTTATCCTCATCTGATTTAACAGCTAAATCAAAATATTTTTGAGCAGTAAAAATTTCTAAGTTGCTTTCTACGGTTTTTGGTTGAATAATGAATTTATCATATGCATAATATGCTGAAAANAATACTAAAACAGAAAGAATCGCGCCAATAATATAATTTTGATATTGATTTACAAATGTTTCAGTTTTTGAAGCACTATCATCAAGAGTATCAAATACCTGTTTAGTAGATTCAATATTCTTAGCTTTTAAACTGGATTTACTTTTTACTGATTTCTTTTTATATGTTGCCATAATTACCTGGCAAAAATAAAATTTTATACGAATCAAACATGATAATTACTTAATTATTTTACATAATTTGCAAGTTTAATAAGCTGTAAATGATATCAACCTATTTGAAGAAAATTTCTATTATTAATTATAAAAATCTAATTGATAAAGAATATAATCTTGATCCAAAAATAAATTGTTTTGTGGGTAATAACGGAGTTGGTAAGACTAATATTTTGGACTCAATTTATCACCTAGCACTTGGTAAAAGTTACTTCAACCTTAGAAATGATCAGTTAGTAAATAGAAATCAAGATTTCATGGTTATTGATGGCCTATTCGAATTAAATAATAAAAAAGAAAATATTGTTTGTAGTATTAAAAGGGGTGATAAAAAAGTTTTAAAGAGAAACGGAAAACCATATAAAAAATTTTCAAATCACATAGGATTGATTCCTATTGTTTTAATATCTCCTTATGATAATGACTTAATTAACGAAGGAAGTAGTGAAAGAAGAAAATTTATTGATTCCATAATATCTCAAAACAGTAAAGAATATCTAATAAATTTAATAGCTTACTCAAGGGCAGTTCAAAACAGAAATATATTGCTCAAGCAATATAATAAATCAGTTGACTTTGATCTTGATACAATTAAAATCTACAATGATCAAATAATTCAACTATCAAAACCAATTTTCATTGCAAGAAAAAAATTCTTTAATGAATTTAAAGAAATAGTTGTTGAAAAGTATGCTCAAATTTCAGAAAACCAAGAAGAAATTTCAATAGAATACAAAAGTGATTTATTTGAAAATGATATTGAAAATCTAATTGAAAANTCATTTCAAAAAGATGTCATTCTACAATATACCTCNACAGGTGTTCATAAAGATGATTTCATCTTTAATTTAGATGGTTCTAGAATTAAAAAATTTGGAAGTCAGGGCCAACAAAAATCATTTTTAATTGCTTTAAAATTAGCGCAATTTGAATACCTAAAAAACAAGACTGGAAATTCTCCAATCTTACTTTTAGATGATATTTTTGATAAATTAGACTTATTAAGAGTAAAAAAGATAGTTGAAATTGTAAATTCGACTAATTTTGGACAACTATTTTTATCTGATACTGATAGAGATAGAATAGAAAANGTTTTATCAAGTTTGAATCTTTCTTCAAAAATATTTGACGTATGAAAAGAAATTATAAATTAAAACCTATTAAAAATATCATTGAAAATTTTGTTGAACAGAAAAGTATTTCTGATGGAATTTTCAATGTTAAGGTTCAAAAAGCGTGGGAAAATGCAGTTGAAAAAAAAATTCTAGATTACACCAAGGAGATTTACGTTAAGGGTGAAGTTTTATATATAAAAGTTTCAAATCCGATTTTAAAACAGGAAATTTTATATAGCAAACAAAAAGTTATAAATCTAATCAATGAAGAACTTGAAAAAGATTTGATTAAAAAAATTGTNTTAAAATAATATTTCTCTTCCAGANAAATGAAATTCAGCTTCAATTTTTGCATTTTCATCACTATCAGAACCATGGACAGAATTCTCTCCCTTAGAAATTGCATATTTTGCTCTAATGGTACCTTCATTAGCTGTTGATGGATCAGTATCTCCAATTAAATTTCTAAAATCACTTACCGCATTATCTTTTTCTAAAACAGCAGCAACAATTGGGCTTCTGCTCATGTAAGAAGTCAAATCATTAAAAAATGGTCTTTCCGAATGAATAGCATAAAAAGTTTTGGCCTCGCTAAGACTAAGTTGAGTAAGCTTCAAAGCTTTGATTTTAAAACCCCCATCAGTAATATCCTTTAAGATATCTCCTATCAAACCTCTTTCTACTGCATCAGGTTTAATCATCATGAATGTATTTTTTGACATTATTTTTTTTTGCAAACCTAACAAAAACATTCAAATCAATTGTTGTAAATTTCGGATTATATTTTTTAATGATTAAGGTAACTTTAATTGGTACTGGAAGACTTTCATTCAACTTAATGAATGAAATTTTAAATAATAAAAGATTAAAATTAAATCAGATCTATGGAAGATCTAAATTTAGGCCAAAACATATTAGCGATGATGTTGAATATATTAAAGAACTTAAAAAAATTAACAAAAGTGACTTTTATTTAATTGCAGTTTCTGATAATGAAATTTATAATGTTAGTAATCAATTTGATGCTAAGGATGGTATTGTAGTTCATGTTTCTGGAAATACNAATATTAATGTTCTNTCAAATCATAAAAACTATGGTGTTTTTTATCCTTTACAAACATTTAGCTATGAGACTAATTTAAATTTTAGAGAAATACCAATAATTATAGAAGCAAATAATAAAATTAATCAGAAAAAAATTGAAAAATTCTCGAAAATTTTCTCTAAGAAAGTTTGTAAAATGTCATCTAATGAAAGAGCAATTTGTCACCTATCAGCCACTATAGCTAATAACTTTACAAATCATTTAGTTTTTAAGGCTGAACAAATTTTAGAGAAAAACGGAATTGATAAAAAAATACTTCAACCTCTAATCAAAGAAACTTTTAATAAGTTAGATAGAATGACAACATCTGAAGCNCAAACTGGTCCAGCTNTAAGAAATGATAATTTAACTATTGAGAGNCATTTAAGACAATTAAATGAAAGTGATTTTTTAAATTTATATAAAGAAATAACNAAAAGTATTAGATCNAATGAATTATAAGGAAAAACTTAAAAAAATTAAAAACTTTGTATTTGATGTGGATGGAGTATTCACGGATGGATCAATTGTCGTGGATTCAAATGGAAATGAATTAAGAATTTTTAGCACAAGAGATGGTATTGCAGTTAAACTAGCATCAGACAAGGGATATAATATTTGTGTTATAAGTGGTGGTAATAATGAGGGAGTTAGAAAAAGATTAAATAGATTGGGAGTTAAAAGTGTATTTTTAGGTGTTGATGATAAGATTAAAGTCTTTAAGGATTATCTAAAAGAAAATAACATTGAATTGGAAGAAACATCATTTATGGGAGATGACTTACCTGATATTAAAATTCTTGAACTAGTAGGATTATCTTGTTGCCCAAATGATGCAGCTCCTGAGGTTCGAAAAATCGTNGATTATATTTCAGATAAAAAGGGAGGTAATGGTTGTGTTAGAGACATAATTGAACAAGTTCTCACAGTTCATGGTGATTGGAGTATGAAATAATTAGTGATTATGAATTGGGAAAAAGAATACACTATCGTACTATTATTAAATTTGATGTATATCTTTTTTTTCTTGATTATTATGTAAACTATGCATCAAGACGATTGGATAATATTAATCTTTACAATTCTATTTATTGTAGTATATGGTTCTTACAAGACAAGAAAAAATAAAAATATTCAGTCATTTCTAAAAGGCGATAACTCATCAAATTGGTTTACAATTGGGATTTCTGTTATGGCAACGCAAGCAAGTGCTATAACTTTTTTNTCTACACCAGGTCAAGGATATTATGATGGGATGGGATTTTTACAATTCTATTTAGGTCTTCCTCTTGCCATGATTATAATATGTATATTTTTTGTTCCATTATATCACAAACTCAAAATTTATACTGCATATGAGTTTCTAGAAAATAGATTTGATAGAAAAACAAGAACATTAGGAGCAATTTTATTTCTAGTACAAAGAGGCCTTGCAGCAGGCATCACGATTTTTGCTCCCTCTATTATTCTTTCAACTGTTTTAGGAATTGATATTAAAATTTTAAATTTTTTAGTTGGATTTTTAGTAATAGTTTATACTGTTTCAGGGGGTACTAAGGCCGTAAATATTACGCAAAAACAACAGATGTTTGTGATATTTTTAGGGTTGTTTTTTGTTTTCTTTTTTTTGATAGATAAATACCCCGAAAATTTAACTATATCAAAATTTTTGGATTATTCTCGCTCAAGTGAAAAATTTAAAATACTTGATTTTTCATTGGATCTAAATAATAGATATACATTTTGGAGTGGTATAACAGGTGGTCTATTTTTGGCTTTGTCATACTTTGGTACAGATCAAAGTCAAGTTCAAAGATATATTTCTGGCAAGTCAGTNAAAGAAATTAGACTTGGCTTAATTTTTAACGGTATTTTTAAAATACCAATGCAATTTTTCATATTGNTGCTTGGTGTTATGGTATTTGTATTCTTTGAATTTAATACATCACCAGTTAATTTCAACCCTCAAGTCATATCCCACCTCGAAGAGAAGCATACTAATGAATTTAATGTAATATCAAAGCAGTATGATGAAATAAACTCTGAAAAAAGAAGACTTCAAGAAAATTTTTTACTAAGTGAGATGGATTTCCCAAGTGAACTAAATTCACTACAAACAAAAGAAAAAGAAATTAGAAATNATGTAAAAGAATTGGTTTCGAGNACTGAAAATACAATTGAAGAAAATGATAAGGACTACGTATTTCTNCATTTTATATTAAANTATTTACCAAAAGGATTAATTGGATTATTAATAGCTGTAATAATATGTGCTGCAATGTCATCAACTGCATCAGAACTAAATGCATTGGCTGCCACAACAACCATTGATCTTTATAAGAGAAATCATAATCAAAAAAAGACTGAAAAACACTATTTAGTTGCAACTAAATTATTTACTGTGATGTGGGGTATTATTGCGATAATTTTTGCAAGTTTTGGAACATTATTCGAAAACTTGATACAACTTGTAAATATTATAGGTTCTATTTTTTATGGAACTATATTAGGAATATTTTTGGTTGCTTTTTTCCTAAAAAAAGTAAAATCTAATTCAGTTTTTTGGTCAGCATGTTTATCACAGTTTTTAATATTTGTGATATTTTTCTCCACTGATATTAGTTTTTTATGGCTAAATGTTATAGGCGCATTTTTAACAGTTATATTTTCTGCTNTNACAGAAAAAGTTAATAGTTAATTATGAAGTCTATCATAAACAATTTTTAAAGTATTCATTGCATCAGGAGAATTTGCCTTTTTGGCAATTTCATANCCTTGTTTGGCATATTTTTTTGCTTTTTTCATTTTACCTGCCTTTTCATAAATTATAGCTTTATATCTAAGTTGCCAATATTTTAAATCTTTTGAGTCTGGTAATGCAATATCAATCCATTTTAGAGCTTTATTAATATCAAGATCTTCTTCATAGAAATAAATTGCAGCTTTTTGGTAATCCGCCTTGGAAGGATTTCCTGACATAACTGAATTAATGTTTGCTATCATTTTTTCCTTGGTTAAAGCATCAATAATAAATACTGCTGCCTTGTTGTCCCATAATAAATTTAAACTAGCACCTGCATTTGAAATATCGCCTAAAGAAAGAGTGAAAGTTTCAACTGCAAATGGCAAATCATAGAAATCAGTACTAACTCTTGCCTTTATTAGAGATTCATCAAAGCTTTTTAAAGATCCCCATGCACTAGTTTTTTCATAAATGACAAGGTCAATTTTAGACTCACCTGGAACAGAATAAACATGATATTCACCTTTCTCTACCAATTGACCATTAATTTTAACGTCATCAGAGAAAGAGATCGTAGTAGCTTGATTTGCTCCTGTTCTCCAAATTTGTTTATAGGGAATTAAATTACCAAATATTGTCCTACCCTTTTTGGACGGCCTGGAATAATCCAATTTAATATCAACTAATCCAACTTTTTGAGAGATTTTTGCTCGTGGACTAGCTACTGGTGATTGCAACTGGGAGTAAGTAAACTGAAATAACAGTAAAGTAAAAAATAAAGAGATGAATTTTTTCATGTTTTTTGATATTAAGATTTATTTTTACAAAGATTATGAAAATTTTTAAAATACACACTAAGCAAAAATTACCTATCTCAGTAGATGAAGCCTGGGATTTTTTATCTAANCCTAAAAATCTAAAAACCATTACTCCTAATGAGATGAATTTTAAAATTATTGATTGTGATTTTAAAAAAGTTTATCCAGGTCAAATCATAGTTTACATTGTAACTCCAATACTAAATATTCCGATTAAGTGGGTGACTGAAATAACACATGTAGTTGATAAAAAATATTTTGTAGATGAGCAAAGGTTTGGTCCATATGCTTTATGGCATCACAAACATTTTATTAAGGAAATAGATGGTGGAATTGAAATGGAAGATGTTATTCATTATAAAATCCCATTTGGTCCTCTTGGCGTTCTTGCAAATTACCTTTTTGTTCAAAAAAAACTTGGCTCGATATTTGTCTATAGAAGAAAAAAGTTAATTGAACTATTTGGTGATTTAAAATGAAAAATATCTTATTAATTGGAGGTTCCTATGGAATCGGATCTTCTCTATCAAAAATNNTAGCTGATAATAACAATGTAATTGTAGCATCTAGAACTGAGCCTGAATTTAAACACAATAATATNAANTATATAAAGTTTGATGCAAAAACTGATTTACTTGACGTAAATGAACTTCCCACATCAATTGATGGTTTTGTTTATCTTCCTGGTAGTATTAATTTGAGACCTTTTAAAGGATTAAGTTTAGAGTCTTTTCAAGAAGATTTAGACATAAATGTATTGTCTGNTATAAAAGTATTAAAAACAATTTTACCAAATTTGTCAAATTCGATCAATGCCAGTATAGTTTTTCTAAGTACTGTTGCAGTTTCAAAAGGGATGCCCTTTCATTCAAGTGTAGCCTTATCCAAAGGGGCGATTGAAGGGTTAGCTAAATCTTTAGCAGCAGAATTTGCACCAAAAATAAGAGTTAATGTAATTGCTCCATCAATTGTTGATACTCCCCTAGCAAATAGATTTTTAAATAATGAAGTCAAAGTTCAAAAGTCATCAGAAAAACACCCTCTAAACAGAATTGGAAATAAAGATGATATTTCTGAAATGATCAATTTCCTCCTGTCTGATAAGTCAACATGGATAACTGGTCAAATTATCTCTGTTGATGGTGGACTTTCAACCATAATTAAAAACTAATAAATAGTGATTATTTTTTGGTTTAGAAGAGATTTAAGATTAAANGATAATCATGGACTTTATAAAGCTTTAAAGTATGGTAATACAGTACTACCAATTTTTATTTATGATACAAATATTACTAACAAGTTAGAGGAAAATGATCATAGATTGAAATTCATTTCCGATGCAATTAAAGAAATGAATTCAAAACTTCAATCCACAAATAACAAAATTTTTACTTTTAAAGGNAAGCCATCTGATGTTATCAGTCAGTTAATTAAGCAATATAACATTAAAGCCATATTTTGTAATAAGGATTATGAACCTTATGCCAAAGAAAGAGATCAGGATATTGTTAAAATTTGTGATAAACAAGGTGTTTCATATTACTCATTTAAAGATCATGTAATTTTTGAAGAAGATGAAATTGTCAAAAATGATGGAACACCGTATGTTGTATACACACCTTACTCAAAAAAATGGTTAGAAAAATTTAAAGAATCCAAACTTGAAAGTTATAATTCCGAAAATCATTTACATAATCTTGTTAAAGCTAATAATATAGAACACGCTGATTTTAATAAAACTTTTAACAATGAAGTAATATATCCAAAAAATTATGTGTTAAACAATAATATTATTGACAAATATGAAGACACAAGGAATTTTCCAGCACTAGACAGTACATCAAGAGTTGGTGTACATTTAAGATTTGGCACATTAAGTCTAAGAAACATTGTTAATAAATCGTCAAACAGCTTTAATAATACATATTTNAAAGAGCTTATTTGGAGAGAGTTTTTTATTCAAATATTGTGGCATTATCCTCATACAATAAATACTTCGTTTAAAGAAAAATATGAACGGATAAAATGGAGAACAAACATGAATGATTTCAAATTGTGGTGTGATGGAAAAACAGGATACCCAATAGTTGACGCTGGCATGAATGAGCTGAATAAAACTGGATTCATGCACAACAGACTGAGGATGATTGTAGGTAGTTTTTTGTGTAAACATCTTCTAATTGATTGGAGATTGGGAGAAAAATATTTTGCTGACAAGCTATTTGATTATGAACAAGCAAGTAATGTTGGAAACTGGCAATGGGTTGCTGGCTGTGGAGTTGATGCAGCTCCATATTTTAGAATTTTTAATCCTGAATCTCAACAAATCAAGTTTGATAAGCAGAAAGAATACATAAAAAAATGGATACCTGAATTTGATGAAAGCAATTATATAGAAAAAATAGTTGATCATAAATTTGCTAGGGAAAGATGTCTAAAAACTTATAAAGAAGCTCTTAATTAAAAATGGATTATTCAATTATATTTCCAAATCAACTTTTTAAAAATTCGGAACTATTATCAAATTCTAAAAAAATCATTTTAGTTGAGGAATTTCTTTTTTTTAAGCATTATAAATTTCATAAACAAAAAATTCTATTTCATAGAATGAGTATGAAATCTTATAAATTATTCCTTGAGGACAAAGGTTATGATGTTAGGTATATTGAATCGACCGAGAGTAATTCTGACATTAGAGAGCTAATTGAAACATTGGATATAAATAAAATTAAAATTTATAATCCAGTTGATAATTGGCTTTCAAAGAGGATCAGCCAAAGTTGTTCAAAAAAAAATATTCAAATTGAAACATATGAAAATCCATTATTTATTAATAATAATGATGATTTAAATACATTTTTTAGAACAGACAAAAAAAAGTTTTTTCAGACAGCTTTTTACAAACAACAAAGAATTAAAATGGATATAATGATGATTTCTGATAAACCTGAGGGTGGAAAGTGGACCTATGATGATCAAAACAGAGAAAAGTATCCAAAAGATAAGACCCCACCAAAAATTGATTTTCCTGTAAAAAATCAACTTTACTTTGAATCTATTGACTACGTGAATAAGAATTTTGGTGATAATTTTGGTTTAATTAATGATGAAATACTTTACCCTTATGATTTTAATACAGCTAATAACTGGCTTGATAATTTTTTAAAGACAAGATTTTATGAATTTGGACCTTATGAAGATGCTGTTTTAAAAGAAAAATCAATTTTGAATCATAGTGTTCTTTCTCCACTTATTAATGTAGGATTAATTAATCCAAGAGATTTAATCAAAAAAATTCTATCATTTTATTATGAAAACAATATTCCGATCAATTCGACTGAGGGATTTATTAGGCAAATTATAGGCTGGAGAGAATTTATAAGGGGTGTATATATTTCAAAAGGAACTGAAGAGAGAAATAAAAACTTTTGGAACTTTAAAAGAAAAATTCCAAAATCTTTTTATGATGGAACCACCGGGATTGAACCAGTAGATGATACCATAAAAAAAATAAATGAATCTGGATATGCAAATCATATTGAAAGATTAATGATAATTGGAAACTTCATGCTTCTTTGTGAATTTGATCCAGATGAAGTTTACAAATGGTTTATGGAATTATTTATAGATTCATATGATTGGGTGATGGTTCCAAATGTATATGGTATGAGTCAATTTGCTGATGGCGGATTAATGTCAACAAAACCATACATTAGTGGAAGTAGTTATGTATTAAAGATGAGTAATTATAAAAAAGGTGATTGGTGTCCAATATGGGATTCCCTATTTTGGAATTTTATAGATAAAAAAAGAGATTTTTTTACTACAAATCCTAGAATGAGAATGCTTGTCAGCTCATTTGATAGAATGAATATTCAAAAAAAAGAACTACTTATTAAAACAGCAAACGATTTTATTGATGATCTGTAATTATGAATGAGATAAATATTAATAGAATCATTGAAATGGCTTGGGAAGATAGAACTACGTTTGATGCAATCAAAAAACAGTTTGGGGTTTCTGAGAGTGAGGTTATAAAAATAATGCGAAATAACCTTAAAAAATCAAGTTTTAGACTGTGGAGAAAAAGAGTTAGCGGAAGAAAAACCAAACATTTAAAAATTTTAGAAAATGAAGGTTTAAAAACATTGAGATTTAAATGCTCGCGGCAAAAAAATATCTCAAATAATAAAATTACTTAATCCTTTCTATTGATGCTCCAATATTCTGGAGTCTTTCATCAATGTTTTCATATCCCCTATCAATTTGTTCAATGTTGTCAATGACACTTGTTCCATTTGCAGATAACGCAGCAATTAATAGTGAAATTCCTGCCCTAATATCTGGGGATGTCATTTTTGTTGCCTTAAGACTCGATTTAAAATTATGCCCTATCACTACAGCCCGGTGAGGATCACACAAAATTATTTTAGCACCCATGTCTATAAGCTTATCAACAAAAAACAATCTACTCTCAAACATCTTTTGATGAATTAATACACTACCTTTTGCCTGAGTAGCAACCACCAAAACAATACTAATTAAATCTGGTGTGAACAGAGGCCATGGGCCATCAGAAATAGTCAATACACTACCATCAATGTTATTCTGAATTTCATAACCGTTCATGTGAGGTGGAATTCTAATACTATTTTCAGTTTTTTCAATGTTAATTCCAAGTTTGGAGAATACGTTTAAAATTTGATCTAATATTTTAATTTCTACTCCATTTATTGTTATGTCACTTTTTGTCAAGGCTGCCAAGCCAATCCAACTACCAATTTCAATCATATCAGGTTGTATTTTATGGTCACAACCTGAAAGTTCTTTTACGCCATTAATTTTTAACAAATTTGAGCCAATACCAGAAATTTTACCACCCATGGCATTTATCATACTACAGAGTTGCTGAATGTAAGGCTCGCACGCTGCATTATATATGGTTGTTTCACCATTTGCAAGAGCAGCAGTCATAATAATATTTGCTGTACCTGTAACTGAGGGTTGATCCAANAAAATATAAGAACCCTTAAGTTTATTTGCAGTTACATTATATCTGTAATTTTTATTATCATATTTGAAATTCGCTCCTAATTTCACAAGACCCTCAAAATGTGTGTCTAACTTTCTTCTACCAATTTTATCACCACCAGGCTTTGGTATTGATGCTTTACCAAATCTGGATAGTAATGGCCCAATTATCATAATCGAACCTCTAAGTCCTTTAGCTTTTGTCTCAAAATCAATTGTGTTTAAATAATCTAAATCAATATTTTTTGATTCAAAAGAATATTTATTTTGATTTATTTTTTTTACTGTAACTCCCAAGTTATCAAGNAAATCAATCAATCTATTAACATCGATAATATNAGGAATATTATCAATTGTTACAATTTTCTCTGTTAATAGCACANCACTTATGACTTGAAGAGCCTCATTTTTTGCACCTTGAGGTATAATTACTCCTGACAAGTTATTACCTCCTTTAACTTTAAAAGTTCCCATTATTTTCTCTTAAAATTTCTATATGGTTTTTTTCCTTTTTTGGGAGATTTGGAAAACTTTTTAGTGGATAGACTAATTAGATCTTTTGAGTCAGTGAGTGGTTTTGTATGTTTATCAAGAGTTATTTTTCCATCTGATAGTTCTAACATATGATTAAATATAATTGAATCATCAACANNNTCTTTNTTCCANNTTAAAAAACACTTTTTCATATGGTTTGCAATAACATAAATTAATTCTGTTTTCATATCACCATCCTCCCAATTTGCTGCAACATCAATCATTTTTTTTATTGTATTTCCATAAAATCTATATTTGGGGTAGTTCTGAGGATAATTTAGTCTTTCTGGCTTTTCCTCAAATATTTCCTTTGATGGTTTTGAAAAAGGAGAGTCAACATCCAAATTAAATTCTGACATGATAAAAAGTTGATCCCATAATTTATGTTGAAAATCAGGAACGTCCCTTAAATGTGGATTTAAATTACCCATTACACCAATGATTGCCTTAGCCATTTTATTCCTTTCATTTTTATCTGAACAAGCTACAGCTTGATTAACCATTTTTTGAATATGTCTACCATATTCAGGTATGATTAAATCTATTCTTTCAGTATTGTACTCAAGAGAATCTATCAAAATATTTTATTTGACGATAAAAGTAAAGATTTTTTCACTACAAAGAAATAATTCCATCAATTTTAGATATATCTAAGTATTTTGCTATTACTTCATCTGGATTTTTCATAAACTTAACTATGGTAATACTAAGATAACTCTTATTTGAGGACTCTTTTAAGGTAAGTTTGCAAAGATTTAAATCAAATTTTGATAACAATTCTTCCTTTTTCTTTGTTTCATTTNCNATGATAAATTTATATATATACTCAGACGGCCAATTCTGATATTTTTCGAGATCATTTTTTAATTTTTGGTAATCTTTTTTGGATGAATCAGCCATTTATCAAATATAGTAACAAATTATAGTTATATTTTTGTATCTGAATGAACAAAGTTTATGAGTAAGATACTTATCACAGGAGGTCCTGGAACTGGTAAAACATCTCTAATCAATTGGATGCAAGAACATGGATATTTTTGTTCCAAAGAAATAGTCAGGGAGATTACAAAAAGAAAGAGAGAGGATGGACATGATCAATACTTTCTCTCTGATCCACTGAATTTTAGTATTGAATTATTTGATAAAAGATTTGAGGAATACAAAAAAAATTACAATTCAGATTATATATTTTATGATAGAGGTCCATTGGATGTTCTAGCATATTTGGATTTTAAAAATATTAAAATACCGAATGATTTAAATAATAAGGCAAAGTCTATTAATTATGATTTATCATTTATCTTACATCCTTGGCAAGATATATATGTAAATGATGATGTTAGATATGAAACCTTTTCTGAATGTGAAGAAATTCATAAAAACCTATTTAATAAATACAAAGAATTCAATATTAAATTAATATCTGTACCTAATTGTTCTGTGGAAAAGAGATTTGATTTTATAAAGAAATATTTGAATTAAAATGAAAAATTCATTTAAAATAATTTTTATGGGAACCCCAGACTTTGCAATACCAAGTCTAGATTCATTATACAAATCACAACACAACTTATGTTGTGTTGTTACTGCAACTGATAAAAAACAAGGAAGAGGATTGAAAGTCGTTAATAGTCCTGTGAAAAATTATTGTTTAAAAAATACAATTAAGGTTATTCAACCTGAAAATTTTCACAGCCAAGAGTTTCTTAATGAGATTATTGGTTATAAACCAGATATAATTGTTGTAGTTGCTTTCAAAATATTGCCAAAAAAACTATGGGAAATACCAAAATTAGGTACCATTAATATTCATGCATCAATATTACCAAATTTAAGAGGAGCTGCTCCCATCAATTGGGCAATAATTAATGGATTAAAAAAAACAGGGCTGACTAGTTTTTTTATTAATGAGGGTGTGGATACTGGAGATATTATTAAGATTAAAGAAATAAAGATCAATGAAGATGATAATTTTGGTTCTTTATATGAAAAGTTGAGGAGTTTAAGTGGGAACTTTATACTAGACACCATANATGAAATACAAAAGGTTAATGGTAAACCTCAANTAAATACTAAAGATTTATTAACTGCTCCTAAATTAAATAAAGAAAACACAAAAATAAACTGGCTTGAAGATGGAAAAAAAATTGTAAAAAAAATCAGGGGTCTATCCCCAATTCCAGGTGCATGGTCTATAATAAAAGATTCTAATAAAATTATCAAAATTTATGATTCTTTATTTCATGAATTAAATCATGATTTTGAAATTGGAAAAATGTATATAGAAAGTAGTAATAAATTGATGGTAGCTGTTAANAAGGGGGCTATAGAANTTTTAAGTTTAAAAATAGAGGGGAAAAAAAGAATCTCTGGACTAGATTATATTAATGGACTTAAAAATAAAACCATAAAACTTATATAATTGAATAAAGGAAAGATTTTAGTTTCTAATTTTACTCTTTTGAATGATCTTGAATTTAACAAGTCNGTAATAATTATTGTTAAAGATGATGAAGAGGCCACAATTGGATTTATACTTAATAAAAAATCAAAATATATTATCTCAGATTTGAATGAGTCATGNAAAGGATTAGATTTATCAATTTATGAAGGTGGTCCAGTTGCAATGGATTCACTACATTTCATACACAAAAAGTGTAAGTTCTTGAATGATAGTATTAAAATAACTGATGACTTATATTGGGGAATGAATTTCAAATTAGCTGTAGAATTATTAAAGGAAGATAAAATAAGTAAAAATGATATTAAATTTTTCCTAGGATATTCTGGATGGGAAAAAAATCAATTAAAAGGTGAATTAGATGAAAACTCATGGTTGATTTCAAACAATTTCAAAACTAAAGACATATTAAAAACATCAAATCTATTTTGGAAAAAAAAGATTAACGAATTTGGCGAGTACTATAAAATTTGGTCTAATTCACCAGATAACCCTAATCTCAACTAATAAAATTATTAAGCATAGTTATTATTTTTTTTGTTTTACTGCAATCATAATCCTTTTTTCGAAACTTGGTTACAGAAAAAATACCTTGAGCTATGTTTGTTCCAAAAATTTCATCAGATTGAGTTATATCGAAAGTTGATAAATCTTGTTCACATAGTTCAAATGGGCTACTGGATAAAATTTTAAATAAATTCTTTCTTAAAACTCCATTCAAACATCCAGATTTTAAAGTTGGTGTATAAATTTTTTCATCTTTGATTATAAAAAGGTTTGAATTTATAAATTCAGAAACTAATTTATCCTTATTAAGAAGAATACAATTATCAAATCCATTTTCACTAGCATATATTGACGCAACTACATTTATAATTTTGTTATTTGTCTTAATGGATGAAATTAATTGGTTATCTAAGTAATAGTCCTTGTACAGATCAACTTCATAATGACCTTTATTTAATTCGTAAGTATTGTAGTTTATCGATTCGCAAGAGATAATAAATGATGGCGTATTTTTTTTAGGTTTATATTTTCCACCTGAAAATCTAAATATATTAATTCTTATTCTAGAATTTCTAGTTTGAGAAATACTATTATGAATTTTAATAATATTTTCCTTAAAAAATTCAGGTGTATATTTATCTGGAATATCTAGCCGAATAATTCTCATAGAGGACATAAGTCTAAAGTAATGATCCTCCCAAAATAAAATTTTGTCATTAAAAATAATTAGAGTTTCAAAAACAGCATCACCATAAAGAAACGCCCTATTATTAATTAGTTGATCTGAAAGATCAGTAATCTTACCGTTAAAATTAATCATTAAAAAAAGTTAAGAGGATCCAAGAACTTGTTTTAAATCAGCAATTTGACTTTCCCAAAGCATTTTTGATTCCTCAACTTCATCTTCTTCGGAAAAATCTGTTACCATTAATGAAACATCTTTAGTTAATTCATCAACAACAATCTTTATTTCAAAATAATAATTATCATCTTCNTCTAACCATTTAAATTTNACAAANTGATTNTTCTTNGAAGAAANTAATTCAGCTTGTTCCTCAACACCATCCCAAAAAAAGGANAANATTTTNCCTCTNGAGTTAACATTATCAGCATACCATTCAGAAAGACTCGATGCGCTTGAAATATACTGATATAACATGTTTGGTGAGGCCTGTATTGGAAATTCAAGTTCATATTTAATTTTATCTGACATCTCAAGGCAATATATATATTAAAATTGAACTTCAAAAGAAAAAATATTTTTTTTCTTTCATGTTTGACTCTTCTTATTTAGTTTATATATTTGAGCCTCAATTTGGCGAGGTAGCTCAGGCGGTTAGAGCGTCGGATTCATAACCCGGAGGTCGGGAGTTCAAGTCTCCCCCTCGCTACAATTTTTGATAATTATTTATAAAATCTTTAAAATCATAATCCTTTTCATTGCCTGAAACCATATTCCTAATTTTAATGAAATTTTGTTGATTCTCAGACTCTCCATAAATTAAAACATCTTTGAAATTGTTTTTATTAGCAAATGAAAATTGTTTTGATAATTTAATATTGTCAGGATAAATAAATACTTTCTTTCCTAATCCTCTCAATTCACCTAATAGATTTAAAATTTTACAAATATATTCCTCTCCGAAATTAATAACTAAAATATCGTTGTTGAGTGCTATTTTTTGTGGAAAAAGTTCTTTATCATTAATAACATGAAATATTCTGTCAAGACCAAAGGATATACCAATTCCCGAATTATTCTTTAGATTAAAAGCCTCCGTTAGATTTTTATACCTACCACCACCTCCTAAGGAGCCAATATTTGAATCTGATTTTAAATTAACCTCATATATCATTCCAGTATAATATTCTAATCCTCTTGCGAGAGATATATCAAAATCTATATTGATTAATTTTTTGTCTTGACCTATCATATTTATTATAGTTTCTAAATCAGAGAATAATTTTAAATCATTATCACTTAAATAATTCTTAATTAATTTCAAATATTCCTGATGATTAGGATTTTTATTAATAATATCGAAAAGTTTATCAATTTCACTANNATTATTAAACTTAGATTTAAGTTCCTCCTTGGTTTTTTCTGCACCTACTTTATCAATTTTGTCCAATGATATGACAAAATCATTAAAATTATCTTTGACACCAATTTTTTTTGCTATTGCGTTTAAGACTTGCCTGTGATTTATTTTAATCACAACATCATTTAATTGTAGTTTTCTGAAAACTGATGAGTATAATTGAATCATTTCAAACTCTAGTAATATTGAATCTGAGCCAATAACGTCTGCATCACATTGAGTAAATTCCTGATATCTGCCTTTTTGTGGCCTGTCTGCTCTCCAAACATTTTGAATTTGAAATCTTTTAAAAGGAAAAGAAATTTCATTTTGATGCTGTGATACATATCTAGCTAGTGGAACAGTCAAATCAAATCTAAGTCCCTTTTCAGAAATTGATGAAATAAAATCACTATAGTTTTTATTATTAAANGCCTTTAAATCTGCTTTTGATATTTTTTCACCTGAATTTATAATATTGAAAAGGAACTTGTCACCCTCTGTCCCGTATTTATGGTATAATGTTGATCTTCTTTCAATTGATGGAGTTTCTATNTCGTTNTAACCANAACTTTCAAAAGTTGAGCTTATNANATCAATNATATATCTTCTTCTTTGTAANGTTAAAGGATTAAAATCNCTGGTACCNTTAGGATTTAATGGTTTATTTGACATTTATAACCAAATATCACTCTTTTTGAAAAAAATAAAAAATTAAGGGATTACTTTTGTTCTTTAATAACTTCAAATTTAAGTTCAAAGTTAACTTCTCTGTGTAATCTAATATTTGAGGAATAATTACCTGTTTTCTTGATGCTTGAACCTAATTGAATGAATTTTTTTTCTATTTCTATCCCGTTTTCAGCTAATTCCTTTGAAATCTCGCTAGAAGTAACCGAACCAAAAAGTTTATCACCCTCGAGAGCTTTAGCACTTATTTTTAAATCTAACTTTTCAAGCTTTTTCACAATCTTATTGGCCTCATCAATTGCTTTTTTCTGCTTATTTTGAGATTGCTTAATTTTTTCTTGAAGAACTTTTTTATTAGATTCAGTAGCTAGAATAGCTAAGCCATTAGGAATCAAAAAATTTCTGCCGTATCCATTTTTGACAGTTACAAGGTCATCTTTAAAACCTAAATTGTCCTACGTAACATCTTCTTTTAAAATCAATTCCATTTTAAAATTATTTTAATAAATCAGATTGATAGGGTAATAAAGCTAAGTGTCTTGCCCTTTTAATTGCAACTGAAACCTTTCTTTGGTATTTTAAGGATGTACCAGTTAATCTTCTTGGAAGGATTTTTCCTTGTTCGTTTATGAATTTCAATAAATAATCNGGATCCTTATAATCGATATATTTAATACCAAGTCTTTTAAATCTACAATACTTCTTTCTATTTTTTGTAGATATATCTAGTGGTGTTAAATATCTTATTTGTCCCTGATTACTGTTTAAATTCATATCAGCCATTATACTTTATCTTTTTTTAATTTTTTTCTTCTTTTAACAGCCCAATTATTAGCATCTTTATCAAGAGAAACATTCAAATATCTCATAATCCTCTCATCTCTTTTAAGTTCTGTCTCATAAAGTTCAATTACGTTAACTTCTGAATCATATTCAAAATCAATAAGTGCATAAAAACCACTTAATTTCTTTTGGATTGAGTAGGCTAATTTTTTTAGTCCCCAATTTTCAACATCAATGATTTTACAACCATTTTCCTTTAAAAATTTCTCATACTTCTTAATTGCATCTTTGACCTGATCTTCGGACAATGCAGGGTTAAGAATAAAAACAGATTCGTAATGCCTCATAAATTAGGTCGCAAAAATACTGTTTATCTCGAAACAAACAAAAAAAATAAAATTTAATTATAAGGATCAACGTCAATTAAAACCTTAACAGATCTAAATTCAGGATAATTGTGGAATTTCTTTAATATTTTTTTTAGTAATNTTTTTTGCTTTAACAGGTTTGAATCCAAACCAATTTTCAATAAAATATTAACTATGAAAAAATTATTAATCCTTGATACTAATGGATACTCAGGGCCTAAAACTTCCATGTTACTGTTCTGATTTAAGGTGGCAGCAAGCCACTTAGAGCTATTATAAAGTTTATCATTTTTTTTACTTTTCATGGAAATTTTAATTAATCTTGAAAATGGAGGATAGTTAAATTCTAACCTTTGATCAATTTGGTTCTTATAAAAATTTAAATCATCATTTTCAAAAATTCTTCTGTTTACATAATGGTTAGGGTTTTTTGTTTGAATTAAAACCTTTCCTCTACTTACTGACCTACCTGCCCTACCAGCAACCTGCTTTATTAATTGAAAATATCTTTCATGTGATCTAAAATCTGGATAGTTTAATAAAAAATCAGATTCTATTACGCAAACCAACGAAACATTAGAAAAATCCAGCCCCTTTGTAACCATTTGAGTACCAACTAAAATTTGATAATCATTATTTTCAAAACCTGAAATTATTTTTTTAAAACTTGTCTTTTTTCTAGTTGTATCATAATCCAGTCTTCCCACTCTATACTTGGGATATAATTTTTTAATTTCGTCTTCTACAAGTTGAGTACCCATTCCTTTTCTTTCTAGGGTTTGTAATCCACACGAATTACAAATTTTTGACTCATTTTTACTAAAACCACAATAATGACATTTTAATATTCCTTGGTTCAAGTGAAATGTTAAACTTACATCACAATTTGGACATTGATCAACAGTAAGACAAGCACTACATTGAAGAAATGTTGAATATCCTCTTCTATTTCTAAAAATTATAATTTGTTGATTTTTTAATAAAGTGCTTTCAATCTCTTCCTGCATAATTTTAGGAATAACAGAAAAATCATGATCATCATCACCTAAAAAAATTAATTCAGGTAATTCAAAGTTTCCAAATCTTTTATTTAATTCTACATATGAATACTTATTATTTAACGAATTGTGTAAACTTTCAATACTAGGTGTTGCTGAGGCCAATAAACATCCAGCATTATGTAGTTTTGATAAATAAACTGCTAGATCTCGAGCATTATATAGTGGGCTACTTTCAAACTGTTTATATGATGTTTCATTTTCTTCATCAACTATAACCAATCCAAGATTTTTAAATGGTAAAAAGATAGATGATCTTGCTCCCAATATAAGTTTTGGACTCTTAGAATCAACCAAATCATTCCAAATTTCATATCTAATATTTGGATTAACACCAGAGTGATATACATGTAAGTTTTTAGGAAAATATTTTTCAAGCCTTAACACTAACTGTGTGGTTAAGGCAATTTCAGGAACTAGAAATAATACGTTTAAATTTTTATTAATTATTTCTTTAATTAATTCAATATAAATTTCAGTTTTTCCAGATGAAGTTACCCCTTTGAATAAAACAACTCTTTTCTCATCTAACTCCTTCTTGATATTATTTAATGCTTTTTGTTGATCAAATGTTAAATCAATTGACTTATTTAAATTGTTACTTGTTAAATCAAATCTATCTATTATTATCTTTTTTTTTAATAGAATATTCCTTTTAAATAATGTGTTTATAATTGCTGATGAAACATCTAAATTTTCAGTCAATTTTTTTTGAGACTCTTTATAGTTTGAATCTTTTTCTAAAAAATAATTTATAATTTTTATATGGTTTTGACTTCTTAGTTTAAGTTTAGAAAGATTATCATTGGTTATTTCTTTATTTAATTGAAAAAAAATTTCAGTTTTAGGTTTGTACTTATCATAGATTTCCTCCTTAATTTTTACAGTATTATTTATTGCAAGTTCATTAATTAGCTTAATTGAATCTTTTCCAAATAATTTAACAACATCATTTAATGATATTTCATCAAAACCGGCCATATTGTTGAAAAGATTTTTTGATTTTTGACTTAAATTAGGATCGATTTCATTGGTCAAAATTTCAATTACAGTTTCACTCTTAATAAGAAAAAGTTTTGGAAGTGCGGTTTCTAGCACCTTACCTATTGGACACATATAGTAATCAGCTATCCAGCTAAAAAATTTAATCTGATAATCACTAATACAAGGTTTATCGTCAATTATATATTCGATTTCTTTTAACTCATAGTCATAATTTTTATCCAAAAATTTACTGAAAACAACAGCAGTATAAAACTTTTTCTTTCCGAAGTTTACAACTACCCTTGAACCATTTAATATATTGTTAAACTCCTCTTTAGTAACAGCATAATTAAAGGTTTTATCAATGGGTAAAGGTAAAACTACTTCAATGGAATTTTTAACAATCAAGATTTAGAGCAAGTTTAATTAATTTAGCAATTTACTTATTTAATATAATTTATGGAATTAATTATTGCTAGTCATAATGAAAATAAGGTTTTAGAATTCAAAAAAAAAATTGGAAAAAATTTTTTAATAAAAAGTTTGTCAGATATCGGTTTTATAGAAGATATCCCTGAAAATGAGGATACAATAAAAAAGAATGCTATTTTCAAATCAAATTACATACATAAAAAATATAATTGTAATGTTTTTTCAGATGATACGGGTCTGGAGATTCAGGCACTTAATAATGAACCAGGTGTTAGATCTGCTAGGTATTCTGGTGAGAATAAAGATTCATTTAAAAATATTGAATTAGTGTTAAAAAAACTAAAAGGTTTTTCAAATAGAAAAGCAAGGTTTAAAACAGTAATTTCATTAATTATAGATAATAAAAATTATTGTTTTGAGGGAGTAGTTAATGGAACAATAATTGATAAACCTAAAGGGGATTCGGGTTTTGGATACGATCCAATATTTGTTGCAAATGATATGAATAAAACTTTTGCTGAAATCTCATTGGAAGAAAAAAACAAAATAAGTCATAGAGCAATTGCAACAAATAAATTAATTGATTTCATAAACAAAAAAAGATTTTAATGTAAGTTTACAAATTCATGAAATTTAATATTTGGTATTTTTTATTTTTTATAATTATTTCAAAGTCATCCTTTGCTCAAGAAAAAGTTATTGGAATAATAGAAAATGATGCAGATTCAAAACCAATCTCAAATGTCCATGTTATTAATTTGAACTCCGTTGTTGGTACTATTAGTAACAAAGAAGGGGTATTTGAAATAGATGCTAATGTTAATGATACTCTTTTCTTTTCTTATCTGGGTTTTAAATCAATTAAAGTTAGAGTGACTAATGATCTTATAAAGTTTAAGAATTCTAAAATTAAGCTAACAGAATTAGCTTATGCTCTTGAAGAAATTATAGTTACACCATACAAATTAACTGGATATCTTGAAATAGATGCGAAAAATGTACCAATTAGTAATTCTTACAGATATAGTATACCTGGCCTACCTACAAAAGGTTATGAAGCAGGCTCAAGAAACCCTGGAGCAATAAGTAAAGTTTTTGGGGCAATATTCAATCCAGTAGATTTTCTTTATAATCTTTTTGGTAAAAAACCAAAACAACTTAAAAAACTTCAACTAATGAAAGATGATTTTAGAATAAGGGAACTATTAAACACCAAATTTGATAGAGAAACCCTAGTTGAGCTACTACAAATTCAAAAATTTGATTTAGATGAAATTTTAAGAAATTGTAGTTATTCCGAAAGTTTTATAGTAGGTGCCAATGATTTACAAATTCTTGAGGCAATTAGTCAATGCTATGAAGAATTTAAGTTATTAAACAGAAAGTAATCTCTTATAATATTTTAACATTATCTTTGCATTTTTCATTTTATGAACAAAAATTCAATTAATGCCATATCACCTATTGATGGAAGATACTCCACTCAAACTGATTATCTGTCNGAATTTTTCTCTGAAAAAGCACTTATAAAGTTTAGACTCAAAGTTGAAGTTGAATATTTTATAAAACTGACAGAAATAGGAATAAATCAACTTAGTGATTGGAATAAAAAGAATAACCCAACTTTAAGAAATATTTACGATAATTTTAATGATTCTCACGCCAATGAGATAAAGAAAATTGAAAAAACCACTAATCATGATGTTAAAGCAGTTGAATATTTTTTAAAAAATAAATTTAAATCTTTAGGTTTTGAAAAATATTCTGAATTTATTCACTTTGGCTTAACTTCCCAAGATATAAACAATACAGCGATACCATTATCGCTTAAAGAATATTTTAATAATTATTACGATTTACTAGAAAATCTTTTGAAACATCTCAAAGATAAGTCTTTTGAATATAAAGACATTACAATACTAGCTAGAACACATGGTCAACCTGCATCACCAACTAAGCTGGGTAAAGAATTTAATGTTTTTATTGTGAGAGTTGAGGAACAATTAAAATATTTGAAAAAAATTCCATTTTCAGCAAAGTTTGGAGGAGCTACAGGAAATTTTAATGCTCACCATATAGCATATCCCGAAATTGATTGGAAAAAATTTGCAGAATCATTTGTTAAAAACATGGGTTTAAGTTTGTCTTTTCCAACCACACAAATTGAGCATTATGATAATTTAGCTGCAATATTTGACAACATTAAAAGAATAAACTCTATTATTATTGATTTTAATCAAGATATGTGGTTATATATCTCGATGGATTATTTCAAACAAAAAATAAAAAAAGGTGAAATTGGTTCATCTGCTATGCCTCACAAAGTGAATCCTATAGATTTTGAAAATTCTGAGGGTAATTTGGGTATTGCAAATTCAATATTTAATCATCTATCATCAAAATTACCAATATCTAGATTACAAAGAGATTTAACCGATAGCACAGTTTTAAGAAATTTAGGTGTCCCTATTGCACATACTATTATAGGAATAAACTCAACAATAAAGGGAATAAATAAAATTTTGTTAAATAAAAANAAGATAGATGAAGATCTTGAAAATAATTGGATAGTAATCTCAGAGGCAATTCAAACAGTTTTAAGAAGGGAGGGCTATCCTAAACCATATGAAGCATTAAAAAAATTAACAAGAAAGAATGAGAAAATTGATAAAATAACTTTTTCTAACTTTATAAATAGCTTAGAAATTAGTGANAAAGTAAAAAAAGACCTGATGAAAATATCTCCATTTAATTACACAGGAATATGAAAAAAAATAAGCTATATTTTGTGATAGGAATAATTGTTATNGCTATTTTATCGAGGCTAATCCCTCACCCTCCAAATTTCACCCCAATAACTGCAGTAGCTTTGTTTTCAATTATTAATTTTAAAAATAAGTATATTGGTTTGGCTATTCCTTTAATATGCCTAATCATATCAGATTTGATACTGGGTATTTCATTGATTAATTTATTTGTATACTTATCATTTATTCTGATTAGTGGAATTGGTTTAATTTTTGGAAAAATAAATTTTAAATCTATACTAATTTCAAGCTTAATTTTCTTTGTCGTATCAAACTTTGGTGTTTGGATTATTGGTTATCCAAAAACATTTGAGGGATTTATTACTTGTTATATTGCTGCTATACCTTTTTTTGGTTGGACAATAGCAGGTGATTTGTTTTATTCTTTTTCTGCAAAGCTATCATTGAACTTTTTTGAGAGAAAGCTATTTTCTATTCATTCAAATTAGGTTTTTCAACAATTTCATTTTCAAGATTTAACTTGATTTTTCCATTGGAAATTCTTGAAATATCTTTGTCAATTTTTCCAAATTCATCGGATGACTTGTTATAATGATTGACAACAGTTTTTAAAGTATTCCCGAGTTTATCATGATAAAGTTGATAGCTTGCCAAATGGTTTGAAAGGTTTCTAACATTTTTAATTACAGTGTCAATTTCTTTTTCAAATTTTAAGTTATTGAGGGCTTTCATGGTAATTTGCAACATGGGGAATAGACTCATTGGAGATACAATCATTACTTTTTTTAAGTATGCATATGAGACAAGCTCATTCGAATTGATTTTTAAACTCCCTACTCTACTGTTTAATAAGTCCTGATATAAACCATCAGCAGGTATAAACATAAATGCATAATCCAATGTTTTTTCTTGTGGTTTAATATATTTTGCAGTTTCATCAATTCTAGACTTAATATCCTCTTTAAATTTCTTTTCTAATAATTTAATTTCATTTTCATCGCTACTTTCAATCATCCTGTTATAGTTATCAAGTGAAAATTTAGCATCTATGGGTATAATATTATTATTAACCTTAATTATTGCATCTACCATATCTCCATTGTTAAAAGAGTATTGCATTTGAAATATTTCAGGTGGAAGCACATTNGAGAGCAGATTTTCAAGCTGAATTTCACCAAAAATTCCTCTTTGCTTTTGGTTTCCTAAGATTTTTTCTAGCGATTTCATTTGATTAGCAAAACTTAAAACTTGCTCATTAGTTCCCTTAATTTTGGCCAGCTCATTAGTAACATCCTTAATAATCTTATTAGAATCCGCAAATTGTTTCTGCATAGTAGATTTGGAGGATATCTGAAAATCAGAAATTTCCTTATTAATTATCTTTAGCTTAGACTCAATTTCTAATCTACTTTTTTCTGAATTGTCACTTATCTCCTTTCGAATATTTTGTATTTGATTAGATAAATTGTTAGAAAGCTGTATAATTACATCTGAATTCCCCTCACTATTTCCACGATAAATAATAAAAATTAATGTGANAACAACAATGATAAGAGCTATGATTATTATTAATTCCAAAATTTACTTTGTTAAGTACATTTTCCTTCTGGAATATAATTCATAAAAATCATCATCTTTTAAATCATCTATGAACAAAATACTCTCGCCAGTACTTTTCATTTCAGGACCTAAATTCTTATTTACATTTGGAAACTTACTGAATGAAAACACTGGTTGTTTGATTGCGAAGCCCTCAAGATCAGGTTTAAATTTAAAATCCTCAATCTTATTTTTTCCAAGCATAATCTTTGTTGCATAATTTACATAAGGTTGTTTGTATGCTTTTGAGATAAACGGAACTGTTCTTGAGGCTCTTGGATTTGCTTCAATTATATAAACAGTATCATTTTTAATCGCAAATTGTATATTAATTAAACCAACTGTATTTAAAGCTAAAGCAATTTTTTTTGTGTGATCTTTAATTTGTTGCATGACGAAATCTCCCAAATTAAATGGAGGAAGTGTAGCATTTGAATCACCGGAATGAATACCACACGGCTCAATATGTTCCATTATTCCGATAATTTGAACCTTTTCACCATCGCATATTGCATCAGCCTCAGCTTCAATTGCTCCATCAAGGTAGTGATCTAATAAAAGTTTATTATTTGGAATTTTTTGTAATAAATCAACTACATGTTCCTCTAAGTCCTCTTTGTTAATAACAATTTTCATTCCTTGACCTCCTAATACATATGATGGTCGAACTAGGATAGGAAAATTAAGGGTATCGGATAATTTTAAAGCCTGATCTGCTGTTTCTGCAACACCAAATTCTGGATAAGGTATATTATTTTCCTTAAGTAACTCTGAAAATGAGCCTCTATCCTCAGCAAGATCCAATGATTTAAAAGTCGTTCCAATTATCTTGACACCATACCTGTCAAGTTTTTCAGCAAGCTTTAAGGCAGTTTGACCACCTAGCTGAACAATAACACCCTCAGGTTTTTCATGCTCTATTATATCATAAATATGCTCCCAAAAGACNGGCTCAAAATATAACTTATCAGCAACGTCAAAGTCTGTAGAAACAGTTTCTGGATTACAATTTATCATGATAGTTTCATAACCACACTCTGAAGCTGCTAAAACACCATGAACACAACAATAATCAAATTCAATTCCTTGACCAATTCTGTTAGGTCCCGAACCTAGAACAATAATTTTCTTTTTATTTGAAGATGAACTTTCATTTTGGGTATAAGTTTTACCTTTTTTATCAGTTATTTCTTGCTCAAAAGTTGAATAATAGTATGGCGTAAGTGCTTTAAATTCTGCAGCACAAGTATCAACTAGTTTGTAAACCCTATTAATATTATTTTCTTTCCTTTTTTTGTATACTTCACTTTCAAGACAATCAAGCATGTGGGCAATTTGTCTGTCAGCAAAACCTTTCTGTTTAGCTTCTAACAATAGCTCTTTTGAAATATTATTAATATTATAATTTTGAATTTCATCCTCAATATTTGACAATTCCTCGTACTGTTTCAAAAACCACATATCAATTTTTGTTATTTCATATATTCTNTCAAGTGATATTCCAATTTTTATNGCATCATAAATTACAAAAACTCTATCCCAACTAGCNAATTTTAACTTATTGATTATTGTATTGTAGTCCTTATAACCTTTACCGTCCGCTCCTAATCCATTTCTCTTAATTTCAAGGGATTGTGTTGCCTTGTGTAAAGCCTCTTGAAATGATCTTCCAATTGCCATAACCTCTCCTACTGCTTTCATTTGTAATCCTAAAATTCTTTCAGATCCCTCAAATTTGTCAAAATTCCACCTTGGAATCTTTACAATAACATAATCAAGTGTTGGCTCAAATAATGCTGATGTTGATTTTGTTATTTGATTATCTAACTCATCCAAAGAATAACCAATTGCTAATTTGCTAGCAACTTTTGCAATGGGATACCCTGTAGCCTTGGACGCAAGGGCTGAAGATCTAGAAACACGAGGATTTATTTCAATAGCAATTATATCTTCTTTTTCATCTGGACTAACTGCAAATTGTACATTACAACCTCCTGCAAAATCTCCAATACTTCTCATCATTTTAATCGCCATATCTCTCATTCTTTGATAAGTTGTATCGGAAAGGGTCATAGCTGGTGCAACTGTTATAGAGTCGCCAGTATGAATACCCATAGGGTCCATATTTTCAATAGTACAAATAATTACTACGTTATCATTTTTATCCCTCAATAATTCTAATTCGTACTCTTTCCATCCAATTAATGCTTTGTCAATCATTACTTCATGAATTGGAGATGCTTCAAGNCCTCTGTTTAGCAATGTGTCAAATTTTTCTTTTTCATAAACAATAGAAGCACCTGTTCCACCTAATGTAAATGATGGTCTTACACAAAGAGGGAAGCCGAACTCTTGAGCTATTTCTTTACCTTTGAGAAAAGANGTTGCAGTTTCAGATGGAGCATAAGGAATATTTATTTCTTCAAGTAGTAATCTAAATTTTTCTCTGTCTTCAGTAATCTGAATTGCATCAATGTCAACCCCAATAATTTCTACATTAAATTCTTCCCAGATACCCTTTTCTCCAGCTTCTATACATAAATTTAAAGCAGTTTGTCCACCCATTGTTGGTAAAACAGCATCAACTTTGTGTTTCTTTAAAATCTTTTTGATTGAATTTGTATTCAATGGAAGAAGATATATATGATCAGCCATCACTGGATCGGTCATTATGGTTGCTGGATTTGAATTAATTAAAATTGTTTCAATTCCATCTTCCTTTAATGATCTAAGTGCTTGAGAACCTGAATAATCGAATTCACAAGCTTGGCCAATAATAATTGGTCCAGATCCAATTATAAGTATACTCTTTAGGTCTTTTCTTAGGGGCATATTTTTGGCTTACCAATATATCAAAAAAAAGGTGTTACTAAAATAGCAACACCTTTTTTTTATAAAATTTTATTAACTCATTTCTTATGATTTGGCTCACTTGAAACACTTAATTTTTTTCTACCTTTTTTTCTTCTTGCTGACAAAACTTTTCTACCCTCAGCAGTTGACATTCTTTCTCTAAAACCGTGTTTATTTTTTCTTTTTCGATTGGATGGTTGAAAAGTTCTTTTCATGAAGAAAATATTTTAAATTTCGGCCAAATATACAATAAATAAATTTTAAAGATTATATAAAATTCTTTTTTTACTTTTACCATAAACAACGACATGTTCAATAAAGTATTCAAGCTTATTTTATCAACTGCAATTTTTGGATATTCAATTCAACAATTCATTGCAGACAATATTGGAAATGGAATTGCTTTAATATTTTTATCATTAACATTTCTTCTTTTATATTTCAAAAATGAAATCTTGATTATTGCTTTTTTAAGAATGAGAAAGCAAGATTTTGATGGGACTGAGAAATGGTTAATGAGGATAAAAAATCCAGAGTCTGCACTAATAAAAAAACAAGTTGGTTATTATAATTATTTGTTTGGTATTGTTTATTCACAGAGAAATTTAACAACTGCCGAGAAATATTTTAAAAAAGCAATTTCATATGGACTAAATATGAATCAAGATCTTGCAATGGCAAAATTAAGCCTAGCAGGAATCCTAATGCAAAAAAGGAGAAAAAGAGAAGCAACACTTCTTTTAAATGAAGCTAAGAAACTTGATAAACATGGTATCCTAGCACAACAAATAAAGTTAATGCAGACACAAATGAAAAGAATCTAGTCCTCTGCAATTATTTTTGGGAGATTTTTATTAAACCAGCTTGCTTTTCTAAGTATTATTGCATGAGTTCCACCACTCAAGAAAATTGCTTTTTTAATATAGATAGATGGAAAAACCAAGTCATTAGAGCCATGGATATGAATTATTTTTTTTAAAGGNTTATCCTGATTCCAATTAACTATCTTATCAATGGACCACATTAAATAATTTTCATCTCTTACAGATAAATATTTTCTATATAACTCTATTCTATTTTTTACTATTGGACCAAAAACAAAAAGAGCTAGGGATTCAAAATCATTAATCCACTTGACATTAAAAAATTTATAGGCTTTAGTTTTTCTACTGAGTTGCATTATTAATGGTAATTCATTTTTAGATTTGACACTAGAGATAATTATTATTTTAATTGGATTAATTAATTTAGAAATCTCCTGAATGATTATACCACCAAAAGAAACTCCTATTAAAACTATGTTTTCTCCCTTAATTTTATTTAAAAATCTTGATGAATAATCTTTAAGTGATTCATTAATATCAGGTATTTCCCATTCTAAATAATGAATAATAAAATTTTNAGGTAGACTTATAAAATCAAAAATTTTNGGATTAGCTGCCATTCCTGGCATCATGTAAACATTGTATATGGTTTCTTGATTCATAGGTCAATACTAAAATTCTATCCAAATTTTGTATATTTGCTTTTGCAAAAATAAAAACTAACAAACTTTATGTCAACTTTAAATATAAATGATAATAATTTTTTGCGACAGTTTGAAGTCAATATTAACGGTCAATTAGCTAAAGTTGAATATGCTCTTCAAGAAAGAAAGATTTTCCTGACAAAAATCATTCTTCCTGATAATACTACAGATGAATTTAAAGAAGAATTTTTAGTTGAAATTTTTGAAATTATTAAAGGAAGAAAACTAAGAATGATGCCTACATCGTCAGAGATTAAAAAGTTTTTAAAAAGTAATAAGGAATATTTAGATTTATTGCCTATCGGTGTAAGGCTTTAGTAACATTAGTTTTGGTTTTTACTCTAACAACCAAGTCATCGTCTATCTCAATAAGTTTACAATCAATAATTTTATCAACTAATTCATTAGACCATACCGATTTGACTCTAATATAATTATCTGTATATCCGAAAATATATCCATCATGGTTTTTGGATTCGAATAAAACTGGCCTTACAGTATTCATATTTTTTTTATAAAAAATCTTTTTCTTTTTTAAGGATAAATCTCTTAAAATCTTACTTCTTTTTGATTTTATTTTTCCTGAAAGCTTATCAATAAATGTATTTGATTCAGTATTGTCTCTATCAGAATATGAAAAGACATGTAAATATGATATATCTAAATTTTCCAGAAAATTAAAAGTATCCTTAAAATCATTTTCAGTTTCACCAGGGAAACCAACAATTACATCAACACCTATGCAACAGTGNGGCATTAGATCCTTAATTTTATNTANTCTNGACTTATATAGATCAGTTAAATATCTTCTTTTCATTAGTTTTAAGATTTTATCTGATCCACTCTGAAGAGGAATGTGAAAGTGATTAACAAATTTTTTACTGTTAGTAACAAATTCAATTATATCATCATTTAAAAGATTTGGCTCAATTGATGAAATTCTTATCCTTTCAAGATCATTTATTTTATTGAAATGAGTCATCAATTCTAAAAAATTACTCTAGGCTNTTTTATTNGACTTGGCATCAAATATCCCATAATCTCCAATATTAACACCAGTTAAAACTATTTCCTTTATGCCGTTTGATACTAAATATTTAGCATTCTCTACCAATTTTAATATTTCACCACTCCTCGATTTACCCCTGGCTAATGGGATTGTACAGTATGTACATTTGTAATCACATCCATCTTGGACCTTTAAGAATGACCTTGTTCGTTCACCTAAAGAAAAAGATGATTTAAAAAAATCAACAGAATTAATTTCACAAGAATGAATCCTTTTACTTTCTTCATTATCTATATTTAAATAATTTAATACATCAAACTTCTTGTCTGCTCCAATCACAAGATCAACACCTGGAATATTTGAGATTTTTTTTGGTTTTAATTGAGCATAACACCCAATTGCAACAACAGAAGAATCGGGATTACTCTTTTTAACTTTATTTACTAGATATTTAAATTCTTTATCTGCATTTTGAGTAACTGAGCATGTATTTATTATGTAAATATCTGATGCTTCATTAAAGCTTACTTTTTGAAATCCTTTTTTGATAAATTCTCTTGAAATTGATGATGTTTCTGAGTAATTTAGTTTACAACCTAATGTTTTGAATGCTACCTTCAATTATTTTTTTTGCAAATATAATTTTATATTCTAAATGATATGATTAAAAGAACTCTAGCAATTATTATATTTTTNCTATTAGGATGTGAAAATAACTTAGATAGCTCNAAAGATATATTCAGATATAATGAATATTCAAATATTAGTTCACTTGATCCAGCATTTTCCTCTACATTAAGAAATATTTGGCCAACGCATCAAATTTTCAATGGCTTAGTTAGAATGGATAAAAACCTCAATATTTTACCAGATATTGCTGAAGATTGGACAATCAGCAATGATAAAAAAGTTTACAGTTTTAAAATTAAAGATAATATTTACTTCCATGAATCAACCTACTTTAAAAATGGTGAATCCAGGGTAGTTAATGCACATGATTTTGAATATAGTTTTAATAGATTAATAAATAAGAATATTGCATCTCCAGGTGCTTGGGTTTTAAATAATGTTAAAAGTTTTAAAGCGATAAATGATTCAATTTTTCAAATTGAACTTTTCACAGAATTTAATTCTTTTCTTGAAATTCTAACAATGAAGTATTGTTCTGTTGTACCTAAGGAGATTGTTGATTCCTTGGGTAGCTCATTTTCAAAAAAACCTATAGGAACAGGGCCATTTAAATTCAAAAGATGGGATGAAAATATTAAGTTAGTTTTAGTTAAAAATGAAAATTATCATGAATTTGATGAATCTGGAAATAAACTTCCTTATTTAGACGGAATTTCTATTAGGTTTATACCAGATAAAAAAAGTGAATTTATGGAATTTCTGTCTGGAAATTTAGATTTCATAAGCTCACCTGAAAACACCATTATTGATCAAATATTTAATATAGATGGAAATCTAAATGAAAATTTAAGTGACAAGTATAATCTTTCAAAAAGCCCATATTTAAATACTGAATACATTGGTTTTAATACATCGACAAACCTGAAAGAGGACTTACTTCTTAGAAAGGCAATTAACTACGCCATTGACAGAGAAAAAATGATGAAATTCTTAAGAAAAAATATAGGCTATCCTGCTAAAAGCGGTCTAGTTCCAAATGGATTAAATGATAATTTTTATGCAAATAGATATTTTAAAAATATTGATTTGGCGAGCAAATATTTAAATGAATATAAACAAATTAATAATGTTGAAAATATAACAATAAATTTAACCACTGATGCTCAATATTTAGATGTACTAGAGTTTATTCAATCTGAATTAAAGTCATTGAATATTAATTTAAAAATTAATATTACTCCCCCATCAATTTTAAGACAAGGAAAAGCAACAGGAAAATTCGATGTTTTTAGAGCCAGCTGGATTGCTGATTATGCAAATCCAGAGAACTATTTTTCACTTTTTTACTCAAAAAATCACACACCATTTGGTCCAAATTATACATTCTTTACNAACAAAGAATATGATAGTCTTTATGAGCAAACACTAATAATAAAAGATAAGGAGNAACTCAACAAAATTTANATGAGNATGGAGGAAATTATTTCTGAGTATTCTCCGATAGTGCCACTATATTATGATATGAGCGTTAGGTTAAAACAAAAAAATATTATTGGTTTAGATAATAACGCATTAAATATTTTGGATTTAAAAACAGTCTATAAGAAAGATTGAAGTAAGTAATCCTTAGATAATTATTTATCTGGTGAAGAATTATCTTCTGTAGCAGCAGCCTCTTCAGAAGCAGGAGCCTCTTCAGAAGCAGGAGCCTCTTCAACAGCAGGAGTTTCTTCAGCAGCAGGAGTTTCTTCANCAGCAGGAGNNTCTTCANCAGCAGGAGNNTCTTCAACAGCAGGAGTTTCTTCAACAGCAGGAGT
>FUFK010068721.1_pt1 | contig 37909 bp, 39 predicted proteins | sample 1021851 | NCBI WGS metagenome assembly FUFK01 (sample SAMEA51879418, study PRJEB19060) | metagenome
TTAATAGTTTATAAAATTCAACTTATGCAATCTCATGCTCCTTTTAGAATAATTGATCATAATGATATTAATACTGATCAAGCTGGATTCGGCAATAAAGTTGCAATTCACGAGGAAGGTAAAGATAAGCCAGAAGACTACTATATTTTAGGTCCAATTGAAGAGGAATTAGATTTATATCCATTTATTGTAACTTATCATTCCCCCTTTGGAAGGTCAGTCGCAGGAAAAAAAGTTGGAGAAGACTTTACACTTGAAATTAGAGGAGATGCTGTAAAGTTTACNGTNACTTCAATTGATAANATTGAATCAAAAAAATAATTTTATTTTCTAGCGTTAAGCATAAGATAAATTCCTATACTAATAAATACAAAGTTAGACATCCAAGCTCCAAAAAATGGTGAAAGGACTCCTCCATAGGCTAATGATTGACCAAATTTTAAAAGAATTACGTATGAAAAAATTGTAGCCAAACTTAATCCTCCACCAAAAGCTAAAGTAGTATTTGAACGATAAACAGAAAGAGGAATTCCACAAAATATTACTATAATTGAGATAAAGGAATATGCAATTTTATAATTTAAGTCAACTTCCCATTTGAGAGTATTTACACCATTATCCTTCAAAGATTGTATTTGATTTTTTAATTCTGAATATGACACTTCTTCTGAAAAACTCGCAGTATTTGTTATATCTATTGGTGAAAAGTCTAAAGCAATTAATGAGTCATTTTTTGAAATAATAACGTTTTTTTCTGCACCATTTGAGTCGAAATCTCTTATTGAAAAATTCTTTAGATTCCATTGATTTAATTCATTATTCCAAATTGCTTTTTTTGAATCAATTCGTTTTAAAAGCATTCCATTTTCTACTTCAAGAAAATTTAAATTTACAGCAACGTTGTTATTGCTATTAAACTTTTCTAATGCTATTAAATCTTTTTGGTTTTTTTGAAAATAAACATTTTCAAATACTTTTTTACTCTTTATTCTACTTTTATTTTTGGACATATAGGTACTTTTTATTTCATTTTTTATTTTATTATTGTCAATTACTATTGTGTTATCGAAATAAAAAGATCCAATACTTAAAAGAAGTCCAAGTAATAGTACTGGCGTAGAAAGTCTGTATAGACTTAATCCTGAGGATTTAAATACTAACCANTCTTTTCTCTGAATCATCATNCCATACGTAAATACAGAAGANACAAGACATGATACAGGGATAGTTACGCTTANCATNGAAGGAAGNGATGCCTTATAATAGTCTATCAAAATATTTGCAGAAACNTCATTATCAATGAAACGGTTTAAATTTTCAAAGACATCAACAATTAATGAAATCAAAGTAAAAAATATAGAAACTATAACAAAAGTTGTTAAAAATTCTCTGAGAATATATAAGTCAATTTTTTTCATTATATTGTAACTTACTTAATCATGGAAATAATTAATAATTTTTTTGCAGAGTTATCAAATTTCTTATGGGGAAATTTTGGAGTAGCAAATTTAGTTATTGGAGGAGGGGTCTTCTTCCTTATTTATTCAAGGCTTACTCCATTCAGATATTTTAAACATGCATTTGAAATTTTACTCGGCAAACATGATGATCCAGATGATGAAGGTCAAATTTCACACTTTCAAGCTCTTTCTACAGCTCTATCAAGTACTGTTGGTATTGGAAATATAGCTGGAGTTGCCGTAGCAATATCATTGGGGGGTCCAGGAGCATTATTTTGGATGTGGATTAGTGCTATTGTTGGCATGGCAACAAAATTTTTTACATGCTCCTTAGGTATAATGTATAGAGGTTATGATTCAGACAATGTTTTACAGGGGGGACCAATGTATGTTATTGAACAAGGAATGGGAAAAAAATTTAAATTTCTATCTTATTGGTTCAGTATTGCTGGACTAGTTGGATGTTTATCATTGCTTCAAGCTAATCAATTGACTCAAATTATGTCGGACTATGTGGTAAAATCATTCGAAATTGAACAAACATTTAATTTAAATCTAACTATTGGGATAGTTATTGCTTTAATAGTATCATTGGTAATCTTCGGTGGCTTGAGCAGAATTGCTGAAGTTGCATCAAAGATAGTACCATTCATGGTAATCATTTATTTATTATCCGGTTTATTTATTGTTTTATCAAATGCTACTTTAATTCCCTCTATCTTTTCAAATATTTTTTCAAGTGCATTTAATGGTAGTTCGGTTGCTGGTGGCTTTGCTGGGACAGCAATAGTTATTAGTCAAGGTTTCAGAAGAGCTGCATTTTCAAATGAGGCTGGAATGGGAACAGAAGTTATGGCGATAGGAGCATCTAAAAATAATCAGCCAATCAAATCTGGTCTAGTTGCAATGATTGGACCATTAATTGATACAATTATAGTTTGCACAATTACTGGATTGGTGATTCTGCTTTCGAGCGAATGGACAGAAGGATCATTTTCTGGAGTTTCTTTAACTCAAAAATCTTTCTCAAATTATCTTGGTTTAACTGGAGACTATATTCTTATTTTTTCAGTAGCAACATTTACTTTATCAACAATGTTTGGATATTCTTATTATGGCTGCAAATGTGCGTCATATCTTTTTGGTACTAATTCAAAGTTTTATTATAGAATATTTTATGTCCTAACATTAGTCCTAGGCTCTGTTTTGTCACTAGATCTTGCAGTCAACATTGTCGATGCAATGTTTGCTTTAATGGCTTTTCCTACGATGATTTCAGCATTATATTTAGCACCAAATATAAAAAAAGAAGCAAATAGATATTTTGCTTCAATAAAGGATAATTGATGAAAAATATATTCATTTTTGATATGGATGGAACTCTAACTCCTTCAAGAAGAAAAATGACAAAAGATTTTGAAAAGTTTTTTAGTAGTTGGGCAAAAAATCATACCTTTTTCTTAGTAAGTGGAAGTAATCTTGAAAAGATTAAAGAGCAGGTTCCCGAATACATATTAAATTTATCCGAAGGAGTTTTTACTTGCGGAGGAAATCAACTTTGGCTGAATGGAGGGCTTTCCTATAATCATGAATTTAAACCAGAAAATGATTTACTACACTTCCTTGAAAAAAAACTACATGAAAGCCCTTATGTTGTAAGGGCAGGTAATCATATTGAAGATAGAGGATCCATGCTCAATTTTAGTGTTGTTGGTAGAGATTGTTCATTAGATCAAAGATTACATTATTTTGATTATGATTGTGAATCAAACGAAAGAAATAATATCGCTGAAGAAATAATGATTAAATGGGATAATCTTGATGCAGTAATAGGCGGTCAAATATCCATTGATATTACTCCAAAAGGTATGAATAAATCTCAAGTATTAGGTGAGGTGAAAAAGTTTTTCCCTAATGAAAAATATATTTTTATTGGTGATAGAACTATGGAAGGTGGTAATGATTATCCATTAGCAAAGATTATGAATAATCAAGAAAATTGTTTTGTTTTTCAAGCAGGAGAACCTTCAGCTGAAGATGGATATAAAGATACTCAAAAGATTTTAGAAGAATTAGAGCTTAATGGATAAACTAAAAGATTTAAAAAGTGATTTTCTTAATGAATTTTCTAAGATTCAAAATTTAGAAGGTCCATCTTATCTCTATGATCCAATAAAATACTTTGTAAAATCTCCAGGAAAACGTTTAAGACCAATTATTGTATTATTCCTTGGAGAACTTTTTAAAAATTCCAAGGAAGATTCTATAAACGGAGCACTAGGTGTCGAGCTTCTACACAATTTTACCCTTGTTCATGATGATATTATGGATGAAGACGATTTAAGGCATAATGTAGCCACCATTCATAAAAAATGGGATAATGCCCATGCTGTTCTTTCAGGAGATGGCTTAGGAGCTCTTGGACCATTGTACATAGGAAAAATTAAAAAAAATACTTTAGCTATTTTAATTAGATACAATGAGGTCATCTTAGAAATATGTGAAGGCCAAGCCTACGATATGGAGTTCGAGAGCAGTGACTTTGTTAGTGTATCTGATTATTTATTGATGAGTTCAAAAAAAACTGGTTCATTATTTGAGTTATGTTTTGAAATTGCTTCTCTTATTAGCAATAAATATGAAGAAAATGTTAACGAATTGAAAAAACTTGGAAGAAACTTAGGAGTAATTTTTCAAATTCAGGATGACATTCTTGAACTTGAATCAGACAGTGAAAATATGGGCAAAGGAACTTTTTCTGATATTGAAAGAAATAAAAAAACTATTTTAACATGCTTAGCTATGGAAAAAAACTTAAACGATTGGAAAAAGTTAATTGAGACTACTAATCACGAAAATGTTTTTTGTAAAAAAGAATCACTTTATAATTTTTTTATTGAAAACAACTTGAGGCAAGAGGCTGATAAGCTATTAGAAGATTGTATTAGTCAATGTAATGATATAATTAATGAACTTCCTGAGGAAATTCAAGGTGGTTTAAATGAGTTAATTAGCTATATTATCAAGAGAAATAAATGATTGAGCACATCCAAAACTTTCCAAAACATATCCAGGACTCTTTAAAAAATATTAAAGAAGATAATTTGAATCTTGAAGAGGTTGGTAAAGTAGTAATTGCTGGTATGGGAGGTTCTGCCATTGCTGGATTAATATTAAAAGATTTGTTTCCTGAAATGGAAATAGTTGTTGAAAGAAATTATTTTCCTAATACTCCAATAGATGAGTACACCTTAGTAATTATATGTTCATATTCAGGTAATACTGAAGAGACCTTGTCCTACTACGATTACGCTGTAAGATTAACTGAGCACGCATTGGTTATCACAACAGGAGGAGAGTTGCTAAAAAAAGCTAAGTCTGATGATATTAAATTTCATTTATTACCTAAGGGATACCCACCTCGATCAGCTTTAGGATTTTCTTTAACATTTCTTATATCTCTTTTTGATAAGGAAGGAGTTTCTAATATTGATTTTGAGTGCCTTGAATCATTTGCAGAAGAATCATCTACTAAAAANTCTGAAGTATATGCTTTAGCAAAAAAAATTCATAAGACAATGCCAATAATTATTACCGAAGAAGACCTTTCATCAATTGGATTTCGTTTGAAATCTCAACTTAATGAAAATAGTAAGATGTTGTCATATAATATTACGATTCCAGAAATGAATCATAATGAGATTATAGGTTGGGAAAATAATAATATAGATAAAAAATCTTTTTCAATGATTTGGATTCATATAGGGTGGCCAAAAAATCTTAAGCGAATGAAAATCACAAATGAAATTTTGTCAAAAAAGGTCTCCCATTTTACTCATTTATCAGTACCTGATAAGGTTCCAAAAAATCTAACATCATTATTCTTCTTAATAAATTATATTGATTGGCTTAGTTATTGGTGCGGTATCCTAAATGATGTTGATATCAATGCTATAAAATCAATTGATTTGCTTAAGAAGAAAATTTCTTAAAAATTACAACTGAGTTATGTCCACCAAATCCAAATGAATTGCTAATTGATATATTGATATCCTTTTTGAATGCTTCATTAGGAGTATAATTTAGATCACATTCAGGATCATGATTAATGTAATTTATGGTTGGTGGAATAATACCATTATTTAGAGCATTTAAACATGTAATAGCCTCAATAGCTCCTGCAGCTCCTAGCAAATGGCCTGTCATAGATTTTGTTGAGCTTATGGAAACATTTTTAGCATCTTTACCAAAAACCCTTTTAATAGCTTGAGTTTCTAGCATATCATTAAAATATGTTGATGTACCGTGAGCATTGATATATCCGACTTCATATGTATCAATTTCTGCATCATTTAATGCCATAGTTATTGCGTTTGATGCACCAGTACTTTCATTATCAGGTTGAGTGATATGAAAAGCATCATTCGTGATTCCATAACCAATAATTTCTCCAATGATATTAGCATCACGTTTGTTTGCTTCATCATAGTCTTCAAGCATTAACATTCCTGCACCTTCAGATAAAATAAACCCATCTCTTTCCTTATCAAATGGTCTAGAAGCACCTTGGGGATTATCATTATTTTTTGATAAGGCTTTCATATTAGCAAATCCTGAAAGGGTAAGAGGGGTAATACTTCCTTCAGCTCCGCCACAAAGAATAGCTTTGGAATATCCATTAGATATTAATCTGTATGCCATCCCAATTGCATCAGTAGCAGAAGAACAAGCAGTAGACATTGAAAAGTTTAAACCATGTAAATTATGTTTAATAGCAATTTGTCCGCCAGCAATGTTTGGAATCATTTTTGGAACATAAAATGGTGATACGCCACGTTGACCTTTTTTAATCAGTTTTTGATGTTCTTCTTCAAGTGTATGCATGCCTCCAACACCTGTTCCAACAATAACTCCAGCATCAGAGGATTTATAATTAGAATTTTGAAGTGCTTGTTCAGCTGCTATTAAACCAAACATTGTAAATCTATCAAGCTTACGAACCTCCTTAGCTTCAAAGAAATTATTTGGATCGAAATCTTTAACTTCTCCAGCAATTTTTATTGAAAAGTTTTCAGTATCAAAACTTGAAATGTAATCAATNCCAGATTTTCCTTTGACTAAGCTTTCCCATAAAGATTGAGAATTATAGCCTAATGGAGAAATAGATCCTTCTCCAGTGATAACTACTCGTTTTTTCAAAATTATTTTGCGTGGTTGTTGATGTATTCTAGCGCAGCGCCTACAGTTGTAATTTTTTCTGCATCTTCATCAGGAATTTCTAAATCAAACTCTTCTTCAAATTCCATAATGAGTTCTACAGTATCTAATGAGTCTGCTCCTAAATCATCAAGAAAACTCGCCTCAGGAACTACTCTTGATTTGTCTACACTAAGTTTATCTACAATAATATTTGTTACTTTTTCATTTAATGACATAATTAATATCTCCTTATTAATTTAATGACATTCCACCGTCAATATAAAATGTTTGTCCTGTAATATAACTGGCTTCTTCGGAACATAAAAATAAAATCATTTGACCAATATCTTTTGGTTTTCCAAGTTTTTTTAAAGGAATTCTGTCTAAATATCCTTGTTTGATAGTATCTGAAAGGTGAGAAATCATGTCGGTTTCTATTAATCCTGGCGCAATGCAATTTACTGTAATATTTCTACGCCCAACTTCTTTTGCTAAAGATTTTGTTAATGCTAACAAACCGCCTTTTGAAGCAGCATAATTTCCTTGCCCTTTATTACCGTCCGTTCCTGAAATAGAAGAAATATTAATAATTCTACCATTTTTATTTTTTACCATATCTTTTAAGACTGTTTTTGTTAGATGAAAGGGCCCATTTAGATTTACATTCATTACTTGATTCCATTCTTCAGATTTCATTCTTAGAAGAATATTATCCATATGAATGCCAGCATTATTGACAAGAACATCTGCATATCCAAATTTTGAAATAACAAATTCATATAGTTTTTCAATTGATTTTTCATCAGAAATATCACTACAAAAAGGATGAATATTTTCAATATCTCTGATTGAATCTAGAGATTTTTCACTGGTAGCCACTGCTACAACATTAAAATTATTTTTAGCAAGAATTAAAGAAATTTCTTTACCAATTCCTCTAGATCCACCAGTTACAATTGCTGTTTTTGTCGAAAAGTTAAGCATAAAATATTTTTATAAGTTTTCAATACTATTATAGGTTGTAATTGTTAATGAATCATCAATTTTTTTGATAATATTACTTAAAACTTTTTTTGGGCCAATTTCTAAAAATTCGCTAGATAATTTGCTTAGTGATTTAATGCTTTTTGACCATTGAACTGGATTATCTATTTGTTCAATCAGGGCATGTTTAATTGCTTCAATGCTTCTATTTGGTTTTGCATTAAAATTTGAAACAACAGGGTAACATACTTCATTAAAACTTGAAGTATTTATTATTTCAGAAAGCTTGTTTTTTGCTTTAGACATTAGTTTGGAATGAAATGCTCCGCTGACACTTAATGGTATTACTTTTGCACCAATATTTTTTAGACTTTTCGATGCTAAATCAATTGATTCTTCACTTCCAGAAATAACAATTTGAGAATCAGAGTTGATATTTGCAATTTGACAATCAACAGAATCACAAATACTTTGTATTTTATCAATTGATGTTCCTATAACTGCACTCATTTTACCTGGATAATTTAATTCACATTCATGCATTGCTCTAGCGCGAACATCTACAATTTTTAACCCAGTTTCAAAATCAAAGAAATTATTTGCGTACAATGCACTGAACTCGCCAAGGCTATGTCCTGCTACAGCAACACATTCGTTTTGATCTTTAATTAAATCAAAAAGTATTGTGGAGTGTATAAAAATAGCTGGTTGAGCATATTGTGTTTGTCTTAATACATTTTCTTGAGCAGAAAACATAATTTCAGAAATATCATACCCTAAAATCTTATTAGATAGTTCAATCCTATCTTTTGCAATTTGGAATGTATTATAAAGATTTAAGCTCATTCCAGGTCGGTGAGAACCTTGCCCTGAAAAAATGAAACAATTCTTCATTAGTTTTGATCTACAGGTTTTCCTTTATAGTAAAGAATGCCATCATGATAATATGCATGATGAGGTAGATGTTCTACTCCTGTATTCTTACATTTTACTGTATGAACCAAAGTGGACTTGTAATGAGTCCTTCTCTTTTTCGAACGCGTTTTTGATTGTCTTTTTTTTGGTAACATTTTATTCCTTAACCAGGAGGCAATATAAACAAATTAATCTTTCTTGTGAAATATTTTTTATAATTCAGTTTTGTCAATCCAGCAATTATATCCAAGCTCAACTTTGATATTTTCAGCTAATTTAACAGCATCATCTTTTTTTGAAAAATTTCCATATCTAACTCGATATTTAAATTCTGAATTAGCATCATTTTTTTGAATGAAAGCATCAATATCTGAAGCGTTCAATGCTTGAACAACCTCCATTGCTTCATCAAAAGTTTTTTTAACAGCAATTTGAATTGTATAGTAAAATTCATTATCTATGTTTGAAGAAGAAGTTTCAGATATTTCTTCTTTGATTTCTTCAATAACATAATCAAGCCAAGTTTCCGTTTGTACTTGAGAAAATAACGTTGAACTGAAAAAAAGTATTATTATTAATCTCAACATACCTAGAAAAAGAAGTTTATTTCAATTTCTGCATTTTCATTGCTGTCTGATCCGTGAGTAGCATTCATTGAAATATCTGTTCCATATTTTGCTCTTATTGTACCTGCTTCAGCCTCTGCAGGATTTGTTGCACCCATTAAATTTCTCCATTCTGAAACAGCATTAGCTTTTTCAAGTTTCATAATATGAGTTTCGCTTGAAGTCATGAATTCAACAAGTTCTTCAAAAAATGGTTTATCTTTATGTATAGAGTAAAAACCTTTAGCTTGTACAACACTAAGATGAAGTGTTTTTTCTTCAGCGATTATAAAACCGTTATTCATTATATCTTCTCTAATATCATCTTTAAATCCTTTTTGCATAGCATCAGGTTTAATTAGGGCAAGTGTATTATTCATTATTCCTCTATTAGTTGTAACATTGTTTCTCCGATTTCAGATACTGTTTTTGCAACTGAAACCCCACATTCTTTTAGAATTTTAATTTTAGCATCTGCTGTTTCAGATCCTTCAGANATAATTGCTCCAGCATGACCCATTCTTTTTCCTTTAGGAGCAGTTTGACCTGCAATAAATGATACAACAGGTTTATTAAAATTGTTTTTGATCCATTCGGCAGCTTCATTTTCCATGCTACCACCAATTTCACCAATCATTACAACACCTTTAGTTTCTTCNTCATCAGCAAAATGNTTCAATATATCTATCATNCTTGATCCGATAATTGNATCTCCTCCAATTCCAACNGCGGTAGTCATTCCTAATCCAACATTAACAATTTGGTCAATTGCCTCATAAGTCAAGGTTCCTGAACGAGAAAGAATACCAATAGAACCTTTTTTGCAAATGAAACCTGGTGTAATACCAATTTTTGATTCTTCAGCTGTTATCAAGCCAGGACAGTTAGGACCAATAAGAGTTGAAGAGGAATTATCAAGTGCACTCTTAACTTTTTTCATATCACGAACAGGAATTCCTTCAGATATACAAACAATTAAATCAATATTTTGATTTATTGCTTCAAGAATTGCATTTGCAGCAAATCTAGGTGGGACAAAAATTACTGTTGCATCAATTGAAAACTCTGTTTGTGCTTCTTCGATACTATTAAAAACTTTTAAGTTGTTTTTTGTAGCAGTTTGACCACCTTTTCCAGGAGTTACTCCACAAACAACGTTAGAACCATAGTCAAGCATTTGCTGTGCATGAAATAGTCCTTCAGATCCAGTAATTCCCTGAACTAGAATAGAAGTTTTTTTATTTAATAGTATTGACATTATGATACCAATCCAACTGCTTTTTTAGCAGCTTCATCTATTGTTTCAGCGCTTATAAGTTCTATATCTGATTCATCTAAAATTTGTTTTGCAAGTTTTGCATTAGTCCCTTGGAGTCTAACGACAACACCAACATTTAAATTTAATTCTTTAACAGCTTGAATGACTCCATTAGCTACCCTGTCACATCTAACGATACCACCAAAAATATTAATCAAAACTGATTTTACGTTAGGGTCGGAGAGAATGATTTTAAAGCCATTTTTAATTGTATCAACATTAGCCGCACCTCCAACATCTAAAAAATTAGCTGGTTCGCCGCCATGATGTTTTACTATATCCATTGTTGCCATTGCAAGGCCAGCTCCATTAACCATGCAGCCAACATTTCCATCAAGCTTAATATAATTTAATCCATATTCTGAAGCCTTTAGTTCTAAAGGGTCTTCCTCTGATGTATCATGAAATTTTGCAATTTTTTCTTGTCTAAATAGTGCATTGGAATCAATATCAACTTTCGCATCTAGTGCAATAATTTTTTGGTCTTCAGTGATTACAAGAGGATTGATTTCTAATAAATTGCAATCTGAATTTGAATAGCAAGTATAAATATTCTCAAAAATTTCGAAAGCATCATTAAATGAATTAAGACTTAATGAATTTATAATTGTATTAATTGCATCATCAAGAGGGTANGTATCATTATTTACCCAAGCCTTAATAATTTTTTCAGGAGTTTTTTCTGCTACTTCTTCAATATCAACTCCGCCTTCTGTTGACACTATGAAGACATCAGCATTTTTNGCTCGATCAAACATTAATGCAAAATAAAACTCTTTTTNAATATCTANNGCNTCTGTAATTAATATTTGATTTACAAGTTTACCTTCTTCGCCAGTTTGATGAGTGATTAAATTCATACCAAGAATTTCATTAGCAGATTCAATAGCTGATTCTGTTGTCGGACAGAATTTTACTCCACCACCTTTACCACGACCTCCAGCATGAATTTGCGCTTTAACTACAACAGCATCTGAGTTGAATTCATTTTGAACTTTATCTATTGTTTTTTCAATCTCATTAGAAGAATAAACAACATGGCCTCTTTGTATAGGCACATTGTAATTAGACAAAAGTTCTTTAGCTTGGAATTCGTGAATTTTCATCTATTCTTCATCCATAAATGGATATCTATAGTTATGAGGAGGTTCAAAAGTTTCTTTGATTGTTCTTGGGGATGTCCATCTTAATAAGTTAAGCATAGAGCCGCCTTTATCATTTGTACCAGATGCTCTGCTTCCTCCAAATGGCTGTTGTCCAACAACAGCACCGGTAGGTTTATCATTAATATAGAAATTTCCAGCTGAAAATCTCAATTTGGATCTAACTTCTTCAACGATATCTCTATTTTCTGAAAATACACAGCCGGTAAGGGCATAAGGAGATGTATTATCAATCAACTCTAATGTTTCATTCCAATTTTCATTTTCATAAACGAAAATGGTAAGTACTGGACCAAATATTTCTTCCTCAAGAGTTTTAAAGTGTGGATTAGTAGTTAAAATAACCGTTGGTTCCACATAATAACCCTTAGATTTATCATATCCACCTCCGCAAAGAACTTCACAATCGTTACTCTCTTTAGCATAATCTAAGTAAGAGGCAATTTTATCAAAGGCTGTTTCATCAATTACAGCATTAACAAAATTCTTAAAATCTTCAGGTGGTCCAACATCAATTGTTTTGATTTCATTCAATAGTTTTTCTTTTATCTCGTTCCATTTTGATTTTGGTAGATACGCTCTTGACATTGCAGAACATTTTTGTCCTTGATATTCAAAAGCTCCTCGAACCATTGCAGTTACTAGACCCTGTATATCAGCTGATTCATGTGCTATACAAAAATCTTTACCACCTGTCTCACCAACAATTTTTGGATAATTTCTGTAAGTATCTAAGTTATCAGACACTTTTTTCCAAAGATGTTTAAAAGTTTTCGTAGATCCAGTGAAATGCACTCCAGCTAATTCTTTATGACCTATTACTTGATCACCTATACTTGGTCCATCACCCGGAATAAAATTAATAACTCCGTCCGGAAGACCCGCTTCTTTATATAGTTCCATGATGTAGTAAGCTGAATAAACAGCGCTAGGTGCTGGTTTCCAAAGGACCGTATTTCCGACAATAGCAGGAGAGATGGCTAGATTACCTCCAATGCTAAAGAAATTAAATGGAGCAATAGCAAAAACAAAACCTTCTAGTGGTCTGAATTCCAATTCATTTTTCATGCCGTCAGGAGATATAGGAGTAAAAGAGTTTTGCATTGTATATGCAAATTCGATATTAAAGTTTAAAAAATCGATTAATTCACATGATGCATCAACTTCAGCTTGAAAAACACTTTTACCAATATCTAGCATTGCTGCAGCATTAATTTTATACCTATATGGACCTGCAATTAAATCTGCAACTTTTTTAAAAATTTTTGCTCTTTCTTCTAAAGATGTATTAGACCATGTTTTCCAAGCTTCTAATGAGGAATCAATAGCCATTTGAATTTCTTCAGGACCTGCTTCATGATAATGACCTAGAATATGTCCATGATCTTGAGGTTTTGTACATGGTTTAGTATTACCTGTTCTTATCTCTTTTCCATTAATGATAATGGGAATATCTTTTTGTCTGCTTGATTGTCTTTCAATTTCTTCTAAAAGTAATTTTCTATGTTCTGAACCAGGCTCAAAATCTATAATTGGTTCGTTGATTGCTTTAAAATTTTTGTCCATAATTTATCCTTTGTTTTTTAGTGCCCAATATTAGACAAAATATCTTTCATTTCAGAATAATTCTTTGCCAAAACGAATTTTTTTCGAAAAGAAGATGCACCTTTGAATCCTTTAAAGTACCAAGCAAAATGTTTCTTCATATTGTTGGCACCGACGATTTCTCCATGAATTTGTACAAGAAGCTCTAAATGTTTTTTACATATTTCTAATCTCTCCTCAATACTTATATCTTCAAAATCTTCATTAAGCATATATTTTCTTACTTCAGCAAAAAACCATGGATTTCCTAAAGCGGCTCTGCCAATCATGATGCCATCGCAGTTTGTATGTCTAAAAATTTCATTTATATCATCAATATTTTTTACATCTCCATTACCAATGACAGGTATATTTACATTTTCTTTTAATTCTTTAATTAAATCCCAATTTGCATTCCCCTTATACATTTGAACAGTTGTTCTAGGATGAAGAGTAATTGCTTTAACTCCAACTTTTTCCAGATTTATACCAGCTTGAGTACTTACAATATTTTCAGAATTCCAACCTGCCCTCATTTTTACTGTAACAGGTATTTTGTCTACCGCTTTAACCACAGCTTCTGTGATATCTTCCATTAAGCATAAATCTTTTAAAGCAGCGGATCCAGCACCTTTTTTTGTCACTTTTGGTACGGGACATCCATAATTTATATCAATTAAGTCTGGTTTAAATTTTTCATAAACTAATTTAGCAGCATTTTCCATTACTTCAGGTGTATCGCCAAAAATTTGAATACCTATTGGCCTTTCAAATTCTGAAAATTTGATCATATTCAATGTTTTTTCATTTTTCCTAATGATACCATGAGCTGAAACAAATTCTGAGTACACTACTCCAGCTCCAAATTCTTTTGCGATTACTCTAAATGCATAGTCTGTTACACCTGCCATAGGTGCAAGAAAAAATGGGAAATCAAGTTTTAGGTTTCCAATTTGAATTTTTTTATTTATATCAAACATATAGTTTTTGTTTGTTCACTACGATTATTGGTTTAAATTTCCCTGTTTGATTTGAACTTAAACATAAAAGGTTAAAATATGTCAAGAGTTTGTGAGGTAACAGGTAAAAAAGTGATGTATGGCAATAATGTAAGTCATGCTCATAATAAAACTAGAAGAAGATTTGATATAAATCTTCAGAAAAAAACTTTTTGGGTGGAAACACTTAATAAGAAAGTTACGCTCAAAGTATCTGCTAAGGGTTTAAAAATTATTGATAAGAAAGGTATTGATTCAGTAATTAAAGATTTAATGGCAGAAGGTAGAAAATTTTAATCTTTTAATTTTTTATTTAATTCAGCAATAACCACTTCGTGACTTACTTTTCCCTTAGTTTCTTTATTAACTTGACCTATAAAAAAACCGATTAATTTTTCTTCACCGTTCTTATATCTTAATACTTCATTTTGACAGTTAGAAAGTACATTGTCAATAATATCTGTTATATTTATATCAGAAGAATCGAAATCACCGCTTTTTAAAATTTCACTAATATTTTTGCCTGTTTCAAATAATGCTCTCAAAACCTCTTTACCTGAATTTTGGGTAATTTTATTTTGTTTTATTTCATCAATTAATATTTTTAAATCTTTTGCTTTAACTTTAGATGAATTAAATGTTGTATTTGTCTCATTAAAAAGCCTAAATAGTTCCGTTGAAACCCAAGTGCTAGCTTTTTTGGGTGAAACATCTAAACTAACAACTTCTTCAAAGTATTTTGCAATATCTTTTGAAGATGAAAGAATCATNCACTCATTTAAAGATAGATTATATTCGTTCATCCATTTTTTTTCATAATCAAAAGGAAGCAAAGGGACTGATGATTTAATTTCTTCAATAAATGACTTTTCTAAACTTACTGGCGGTAAATCTGGATCTGGAAAGTATCTATAATCGTCAGCATTTTCTTTTATTCTCATTATCTCTGCGACGTTTTTATCATTATTCCAAGTTAAAGTAGCTTGTTGAACTTCTTTTCCATCATTCAAAATCTTATTTTGACGAATGATTTCGGATTCAATTGCCTTTTGAACGTTTCTAAAAGAGTTGATATTTTTGATTTCTGTTTTTACTCCAAATTTCCCACTACCTTTTTTAGACAGTGAGATATTAGCATCACATCTGAGTTTTCCTTTTTCCATTTCTGCATTTGAAATATTTATATAATTAACTATTTGTTTAATACGNTGCATAAAAATCTTGGCTTGTTCAGGATGAACTATCACAGGTTCTGTTACAATCTCAATTAATGCTGCTCCGCTTCTATTGTAATCTACATTACTTTTTTTGCTGTCATTATTATGAAAAGATTTTCCAGCATCTTCCTCCAAATGTGCTCTTGTTAAATCAATTTCAAACTCTTTCTCATTCCACCAAATGGGAACCGTACCTCCTGAAATAATTGGTTGATCAAACTGGGAGATTTGGTAGCCTTTAGGTAAGTCAGGATAAAAGTAATGTTTTCTAGCAAATGTAAAGTTTTTACTTATTTTTCCGTTAACCGCTTTTCCAAACATTATCGCTGACTTTATTGCTGATTGATTTACATTTGGAAGAGCACCTGGAAGTCCCAATGAGGTTGGGCAGGTTAAGCTATTTGGTGAGTTATCATATTCATATTGGCAATTACTAAATATTTTGGAATTACAGTCTAATTGGACATGTATTTCTAAACCAATAATAAAATCCCAATTTTTATTTATATCATTTATGTTCAATGTGATTTTTTTGCAATTAAATTAAGAGCTGAACCTGCTTTGAACCATTCTATTTGATTCTTTGAAAAGGTATGAAGGGTTTCAATAATTTCAGACGAACCATCTGGTTTATTCAAGCTCAATTTAAGATTAGTTTTATTATCAAAATCTTTAAGATTTATAGTAGATATTGTATCATTTGCTTCAATTTTGTCATAATCACTTTTATCTTTGAAGATTAATGGTAAAATACCTTGTTTCTTTAAGTTGGTTTGAGCAATTCTTGCAAAGCTTTTTGCAATGATAATCTTACAACCCATAAATCTAGGTTCCATTGCTGCATGCTCTCTACTAGAACCCTCTCCGTAATTTTCATCTGCTACAGCAATCCAATCAATATTATTTTCTTTGTAAGTTTTCGCAACTTCATAAATATTATCTGTCTTATCATTAATTAAATCTATTGCTTCACCATTTGTTTTTGTAAAAGCATTAAGGGCTCCAGAATACATATTTTGGGAAATATTTTCAAGATGACCTCTATATTTTAACCAAGGGCCAGCAGGGGATACATGGTCAGTTGTACATTTTCCTTCTGCTTTCAAAAGAATTTTTAAATTATTCATCTCTTTCTTATTCCATTCAGCAAATGGTTTTAACACCTGCAATCGATCACTGTCTTCTTTAATAACAATTTTAGTATCTGGACGAAGTTCAGCTTTTAAAAAGTCATCGCTTCCAATTTTCTCAAACCCCATTTCAGGTAACTCAGAGCCTATAGGCGATTCAAAACTAAAACTACTTCCATCATTAAGAGTTAATTTATCTTTTGAAGGATTAAAACTTAATTTACCTGATATTGCTAGTGCAGTAACAATCTCTGGGCTGGCTACAAATGATTCTGTCGCCGCATTACCATCATTTCTCTTTGCAAAATTTCTGTTAAAGGAGGTAATTATGGTATTTTTTTCTCCATCACTAATATCAGATCTTTTCCATTGACCAATACATGGTCCGCATGCATTTGCTAAAACTTTTCCACCAAGTTCTTCAAAAATTTTTGTATATCCATCTCGCTCCATTGTAGCTTTAATTTGATTTGATCCAGGAGTTATATAAAACTCTGACTTTGCTTTTAATCCCGCATTAAGAGCTTGTTTAGCTACATGAGCAGCTTTTTCAATATCTTCGTATGAAGAATTTGTACAACTTCCAATCAATCCAACTTTTAAATCATCGTCATAATTATTATCTTTAACCGCATCTGGCATATCGGAGATTTCTCTTGATAAATCAGGACTATAGGGTCCAACAATATGTGGTTCTAATTCAGATAAATTAATTTCTATAACTTCGTCGTAATATTTTTTAGGGTTTTCATGAACATCATCATCTGCTTTAAGATGATTTTTAATTTCATTTGCTAAATCAGCTATGTCTTTTCTGTTGGTTGCTTCTAAGTATTTATACATTTTTTTATCATAGGGAAAAATAGATGTCGTAGCTCCAACCTCAGCTCCCATGTTTGTTATAGTTGCCTTTCCGGTACAACTAATTGTCTCAGTCCCTTCACCAAAATATTCAATTATTTTTCCAGTTCCACCTTTTACTGTAAGGATACCAGCAAGTTTAAGAATGATATCTTTTGGAGATGCCCAATCACTTAATTGACCAGTAAGTTTGACTCCAATTATACCTGGCCAGTTGACTTCCCAAGGAGAATTGGTCATTACATCAACAGCGTCAGCTCCTCCAACTCCAATCGCAACCATTCCTAATCCACCAGCATTTGGGGTATGGGAATCTGTTCCAATCATCATAGTTCCAGGTACAGCATAATTTTCTAATATGGTTTGATGAATGATTCCTGCACCGGGCTTCCAAAAACCTATTCCATATTTCGCACAAACTGATTTAAGAAAGTCATATACTTCTTTGTTTGTTAACAGAGCATTATCAAGATCATCTTCAGCTCCTTTGATAGCAGTGATTAAGTGATCGCAATGAACGGTTGTAGGAACTGCTGTCGTTTGCATTCCTGCATTAATAAATTGTAATAAAGCCATTTGAGCAGTGGCATCTTGCATTGCCACGCGATCTGGGCTAAGGGTACAAAATGTTTTAGTTCTTTCAGGTACTGATTGCAAATCTTCCGATAGATGTGAAAAAAGAATTTTTTCTGTATATGTCAAAGGTCTATTGAAAAAGCTTTTTGCATCAATAATTTTTGAAAGATAATTGCTATAAATTTGTTTTATTAAATCTGTATGATTCATATTTACTCTTTATTGTTATAAATTTAGTCAAAAAAAAATGATTTTATGGGTATAATATTAGCATCTAGTTCTCCAAGACGAAAGAAAATTCTAGAAAAGTTAGGATACAATTTTAGAATTAAAGTTCCAAACATAAATGAGGATAATACTAATAAATTAAACCCAATTGATTATGTAATAGATGTTTCGATGAGAAAAGGATTAAAAGTTCATCAACAGCATCAAAATGATTATGTTCTTTCAGGAGATACAATAGTAGAGTTTCAAAATAAAATTATCGGTAAACCTTCTTCAAATAAGGACGCTTTTGAGGTTTTATCTTTATTGTCAGGTAGGTCACATTATGTTATTAGTGCTTTATCTTTAACTTATTATGATAACCAAATCACTATTTTTGATAGTACAAAAGTTTATTTTAAAACATTAAAAAAAGATGAAATTGAAAATTACATAAATAATTATAATGTTTTAGACAAAGCTGGTTCGTATAATATTGAAGATGCTGAGAAATATTTTATTAAAAATATTGACGGATGTTACAATAATATTGTAGGTTTTCCGGAGGAAAAATTTTTAAAAAGTGAAATAAAACGAGTTCTTGATAAAAATGATTTTTTACAATAAATACAAAAAATTTAGAATCGAAAATAATATTGATTTAAAAGATATATCAAAAAGGACCAAAATAGATTTAAAATATTTACAGTCGATTGAAAGAGGGAAATTTGCAGAAATTCCACCTGTATATGTAAAATTATTTTTTAAAGCCTATATAAATGAAATTGGTGTTGACATTAACGAGGCATTATTCGAGCTTGATAGTTTTCTGAACCAAAAGCCTAATATTGGACAACAAAAATCATCTAATGAAAGCAAGAAAGAGGAACCTAATTTTTTTAAAAAAATAAAAAGTGAAAATTTATTTAACTCAGCAGTTTTCATTGGTATATCGCTTTTTTTAATATATTTAAGCATTTCAGTTAATTCAAATAGTCAAATATCTCAAAAAGATCTTGAAAACGAACTTAGAATAACAAAATCTGATTTAATCGAATATTATTCATTAAGAAGTGAAGAAGTTTTATCTGTTAACAACATTTCAAATACCTTAACAATAAGATTTAAATCAAATATTGAAAATTACATTCTTTTTTATGATAATTTTTCTGGAAAAGAATTTTTCATCTATGAAGAAACTCTTAGTAATCAATCAAATACATTTACTGAACAATGGAGCGGAGAAGAGAAATCTTTTCTTATTGCAAATACTGTTGATTTCGAATTGATTCTATTCTCTGAAAATTCATATCAAGATTTTTCGAAAAATATAATAAATGATTTTCCAGTTGAAGTAAGTTTAAGTTCTAATCCTTACTCAATTACTATAAAAAAATATCTTCCAAAAAATTAATTTATCTTTTTTACCAAATAATAACATTTTTATTGACATAAACTCCCTCTATATTGTAAGATAAGTGGTTAATAGTGGGTTAAATTCCCTTATTGTGATATGAGTAGCCAATATACATTTACAGGACAGTTTACATTTTCCATTGATTCAAAAAATCGAATTAATATCCCTGCACCCTTGAGAAAACAATTTTCTAAAAAAGATAAAAAAACATTTGTTGCCACTAGAGGAATTGATCAATGTGCATGGATATATCCAATAAGTGAATGGAATTTTATTCAAAACGAATTAACTCAACTCTCTTCTTTATCAAAAACAAATAGGATATTTTTAAGAAATCATTTAAGACACGCAAATATTATAAAGTTTGATTCTCAAGGAAGATTTGTTCTTCCTCAAAGTTTAATTAATTATTCATCTATAGATAAAGATGTAACAATTATTGGAGTTTTGAATAAAATTGAAATTTGGAATCCTAAATTACTTCAAAAAGCAGACCAGTCTGATGAAATTGACGACCAGTCTTATGAAGAACTATCAGAAAGAGTAAATATCTGATGGTTTCTTTTTCATCAACTCATAACAGACATATTCCTGTAATGTTGATGGAAACAATAGATAATTTAAGAATAAAAGATAACGGAATCTATGTTGATGGAACACTTGGACTCGGAGGCCATTCTGAGGCCATTCTTCAAAAAATTGATACGGGTTTATTAATTGGAATTGATAGAGATAAAGATTCAATTTCTATTGCCAAAAAAAGATTATTACCAAACGAAAATTTTAAATTTTTTAATGATAGTTATCAAAATTTAAAAAGTATTTTAAATGAACTAGAATTAGAATCAGTTGACGGAATTCTCCTTGACTTAGGTCTTTCTTCTTTCCAGTTAGAAGATAATAAAAGAGGATTCTCACATAAATTTCAATCTTCCTTAGATATGCGCTTTGATAAAGATTCTAACGATTATACTGCTGAAAAAATTATTCATCAAAATGAATTGAAAGAATTGACAAAAATCTTTAAAGATTATGGAGAAGAAAGACATGCATATAAAATTGCAAAAAGAATTAAAGAATTGAACGGTAAAGTCGATGTATTAGCTATTACATCTGTTGTTGATCAAGTTACACCTTTCAAATATAGGCTTAAAACATATTCTAGAATATTTCAAGCTCTAAGGATAGCTACAAACAATGAATTAAATCACTTAAAATTTTTTTTAGATAATTTTTTAGATCTTCTTAGTCCTCGAGGTCGAATTGTTGTTATAAGCTATCATTCAATTGAGGATAGAATTGTGAAACATAAACTCAAGGATTTGAAGCATCAAAAAAAGATTAATTTAATTTATAAAAAACCGCTAATTCCTTCTAAAGGGGAAGTTGGTTTAAACAAAAGAGCAAGAAGTGCAAAAATGAGAGTGGGAGAAAAAATTGGCTAAGAAAAAAAGATTAAATAAAGCAGAAAGACAAAAAAGAGAAAATATGAAATGGATTTACATGTTTGTTGCTTTAGTCATAACTCTTACAGTTTATTTTGCAGCATTTGTTGAGGCAGATAAAACTCAAGCTAATATTGATTTTAATAAGAAAACATTAACAAAGCTTAAAGAAGATTTAACGCTCAAAAAAAATTCAATTGAAAGAATGAAAAGAGCCGATGTTATTTCAAAGAAAGCAAAAGAAATTGGATTAGTTCCAAGCAATCCTGAAACAATAATTATAAATATTAATGACTAAAAACTATATAAAATTTAAAAAAAGAATAATTTTCGTTCATATATTAATTATGCTTATATGGATAGGATTTGGTTTTAGGCTTTTTAATATCCAAATAGTAAATAAACTTAATAGTCCTCAAGGAATCAAGTTAGAATCCATCAATGGCTTTAGAGGAAATTTTTATGATGTGAATGGTAATAATCTCACACAAAATTTAACTTTTTATAGAATTGGGATTCACCCTAAAAAGATTTTAAATAATAATTTATTGAATGATCTTTCTGAATGTACTGGAACTGATAAAGAAATTTATTTATCTAAAGTTAGTAGTGGTAAAGACTATATTGATCTTGAAAAAAAAATCAATAAAAATTGCGAATATCTTCAAAAAAAATATCCTAATTCACTAATTATTAAAAAAAGTNANAAAAGATATTATCCAGAGGATAATCTTGTATCTCAAATNGTNGGTTTTACAAATATTGATGATGAAGGGGTTTCTGGACTAGAATCAAAATATAATAAATTCTTAAAACCAGTTAGTGGTTCGAAGCTGTCAAAGCGAAATGGTTTAGGTGTAAAAATTTCTGATCCAACATTACCTTCTCAAGAAGCTAAAAATGGTGCAGATATAACTTTAACAATTAATAAAGAATATCAGGCTGTATTAAGAGATGAACTAATTATTCAGATGGAGAAGGTAGGAGCTAGTGCATCAATGGGATTAATTTTAAATCCTCAAACAGGGGCAATATTATCAATGGTAAATCTACCAGATTATAATCCTAATTCTCCAAATGATTTTGATATTGAANTGCAAAGAAACAAGATTGTNAGTGATTTAATTGAGCCAGGATCTACATTTAAAATAGTAACTATGGCTGCAGCATTAGAAAGCGATATATCTTTAACAGATGAGTATAATGTTCAAGGTCCCTATAATTTTCATAATATTAAAATGATTGAAGATTCGGAGCCACATACTGTTTTGAATGTGAAAGAGATTCTTGCATTCTCAAGTAATATTGGAACTATTAAAATTGCAGAATATTTAGGAAAAAAAAGTATTTATAATCAAGCTAGAGAGTTTGGATATGGAACAAAAACCGGCTTTGATTCTTTTACTGAGCAACCGGGTACATTTAGAGAGCCTTCAAAATGGACTTTATCTTCAATGCATAGTGTTCCAATAGGTTATGAAATCTCTGCTACTCCATTGCAAATTGCCATGTCATATGCAGCAATTGCTAATGGTGGATTCTTATTGAAGCCATATGTTGTTGAAAGAATCGAGAAACATGACGATACAATTATTAAAAATCAAAGAAATACAAAAAAAAGAATTTTATCCCAATCTAACTCTGAAAAATTAGGTTTAATGTTATCTCATACTGTTGAAAATGGAAGTGCAAAGTCAGCGGCAATTGATGGATGGAATGTAGCTGGAAAAACTGGCACCTCAAAAAAATTGATTGATGGTAAATATTCTGAAAAGGAATTTATTTCGAGTTTTGTAGGATATTTTCCTTATGAAAATCCCCAATTATTATGTTTAATAATAATTGATAGTCCAGACGCTTCAAGAAATTTACATTGGGGTGGTATTTCAGCTGCTCCTGTATTTAAGTCTGTAATGGATAGAGTAATAAATATTGATAAATCAATCACAATTTCAAGATCTAAGAATGAAAAACTTAAAAATGAACCAATCTTAATTCAAAAAAATCTAGAAAGAAAAATTGAATATGTTGAAATGCCAAACTTAATTGGNAAAACAGTTCGTGATGCATTTTCAGAATTAAAAAGAGCTGGAATTAAACCCCAAATTAGTGGAAGAGGATTAATTGTTAGCCAAAGTATAGAGGCTGGCACAAAAATAGAAAAAAAATCAATCTGTATATTAAAAGCAGAGTTAAAAGAGTAAGGAGATAATTATGTTATTTGAATTTGATGAATTTTCAACGCAAAAAGCTAGGATTAAGGTCCTAGGAGTTGGTGGAGCAGGAGGTAATGCAATAAATAGAATGATTACATCTGGTATGGAAGGTGTAGAGTTTATTGCAATCAATACTGATGCACAAGATTTAGATAGCAACCCAGCTGAAACTAAAATTCAAATTGGAAAAGACTTAACTAAAGGATTGGGAGCTGGAGCAAAACCTGAAATTGGAAGAAAAGCAATAATGCATGACAAGGAGGCTGTTTCATCAATTGTTGCTGGATCAGACCTTGTATTTGTTACTGCAGGAATGGGTGGTGGAACTGGTACTGGAGCAGCTCCAGTTGTAGCGAAAATTTGTAAAGAACTAGGTATATTGACTGTATGTATTGTTACTCTACCATTTAATTTTGAAGGTCCCAAAAAAATGTCAGCTGCTATGAAAGGTATTTCAACAATGAGGAACTTTTGTGATACATTGATTGTAATACCAAATGAAAAACTACTTTCCGTGATTGATTATAATACTACTTTAGAAGAGGGATTTGCAGAATCAGATTCAGTGCTATTACAAGCTGCGCAAAGTATTTCAGACCTCATTAACAAGCAAGGAAATGTAAATATTGATTTTGCTGATGTAGAAACTGTTATGAGTGGAATGGGAGATGCTGTGATGGGAACTGGAACTGCAAGGGGTGAAGAGAGAGCTGTATTAGCTGCACAGCAGGCGATTTGTAGTCCGCTTTTAGATAATCAGTCAATTAAGGGTGCAAAAGCAGCTCTGGTAAATGTTACTGGAAATAAAAAAATGACCATGCGTGAAGTTGATGCAGCAACAAAGCTTATTTACGAAGAAGCAGGTCAAGAAGTACATTTAATTTTTGGATGCGTTGTCGATGAAAATATGGATGATGAATTAAAAGTTACTGTGATTGCTACAGGATTTAATCGAACCCCAATAGAAGAAATAGAATATAAAAAAGAAATTCAAAAAAATGAATTTCACAAAAATACTAATGACTTAATGGAAACGTCTAATACAACATTATATAATCAAAAAAATGAAAATTCATTAAATGATGAAAATTTTGATGATGAAAATGATGGCCCAACTTTGGTCTTTGATGATTTTGACCAAAGTGCTGATTTAGATGTTCCAGCCTACATTAGAAAACAAAATCGATGAAGTTTGAGGAAAAAAATATAGGAATTTTAGGATTAGGTAAAAGCGGATATTGGTCTGCTAAATTAGCTAAAAGTTTGAAAAATAATGTTTTTGTATCGGATTCAAATACAAACGTTAATGAAATGTTTGTTGATGATTTAAAAATGTTAGGTATTGATGTAGAAATTGGCATTCATTCAAATCAAATTTTGGAATCTGATTTAATAATTAAATCACCTGGTATTCCTAATGATTCAGAAATAATGAATAAAATTAATTCTGAAAAAATTCCGGTTATTAGTGAGATAGAATTTGCCGGAAATCATTCTAAAACAAAAAATATTTGTATTACTGGTACAAACGGCAAAACAACTACAGTTTCTCTTTTAACAGAAATACTTAGTAAAGAAATGAACGTTCTAAAGTCTGGAAATATTGGTATTCCATTCTCAAAAATTGTTCTCGAGAACAAATTGTATGATCAAAATGATATTGATTATTGTATTTTAGAATTATCCAGTTTTCAACTTGAACATTGCTCAAAACTTAAAAAAGAAATTTCAGTCATTTTAAATATATCGTTAGATCATATCGACAGATATGATTCTTTTGAAGATTATTTTGAAACCAAGATAAAGATTTTCGAAAATGCAAAATATTGTTTATTTAATTATGACGATAATTTTTTAAATGAAAGAATTAAAAGTAATGATAAAAACATAATTCCATTTTCTATCAAAAAAGAACAAGGATATTATTACTATGATACAAATAAAATTCTTTCAAATGAAAACAGTATATCAATTCATATAGACGATATTTCATTAAAGGGTATTCATAATATATCAAATATTATTATTGCTGCCGAAATAGCAAGAAGAGTTGGAATTGATCAAGAAAATATTTTTTGTGCAGTAAGGGAATTTGAAGGATTGGAACATAGATTTGAACACTTTATTTCATATAATGGAATTGATTTTATTAATGATTCAAAATCAACAAATATTGATTCACTAAAAAAAGCACTTAAATCTATTTCAAAGAATGTTGTCTTAATACTAGGGGGTATTCCAAAAGAAGATGACTTTAGTGTTATATCATTATTTAAAAAGAGTATTTTAAAAATTATAGTTTATGGTGAAGCTTCACATAAAATTTATAATTCCCTTCCAAAGGATATCAGTGTCGAAAGAATCGAAAAATTTGAAGATGCGGTTCTGGTTGCAATAAACAGTACTGTAGAAAATAGCGTCGTATTGCTCTCTCCAGCTTGTGCAAGCTTTGATCAATTTGATAATTATAAAGAAAGAGGTAAAAAGTTTAAAAATATTGTAGAAAGGTTTTATGCATGAATATTAAGGAGCAAGGTCAAGACAGAATATTATTCATAGCAGTTATTGCATTGATATCTTTTGGATTATTTATGCTTTTTAGTGCAAGCTGGGTTAAGTCATTGGAAATTACTGGAGGAGATTCAAGAACATACTTTTTAGTTAGTCAGATGATTAAACTTATTCCAGCCTTTTTTATCTTTGTTTTATTAACTAAGATTAATTACAGAAAATTACAGTTTTTATCTCCTTATTTATTATTTACTTCATTTCTTTTACTTGTATATACACAGTTTCAAGGCTGTTCAGGTGATTCTTGTAGATGGCTATCAATTGGTCCTATTTCTTTTCAAACATCTGATGTAGCAAGATTTTCTATTATACTTTTTTTAGCCAGTTATATTGATAATAACCATAAGCAAATGAAGCAATTTGTTAAAGGTATTTTTTATCCAATGTTAGCAATAATACCAGTGGCTTTAATGATTATTATTCAGCCAGATAATTCTACAACTTTAATTTTATTAACTATCGCTTTTGCAATGTTATTTGTTGGTGGAGCCTCTTTCATTCAATTGGCAACAATAGGAGTTTTTTCTGTAGGAACCATAGGAATTTTTATTTTAAATGAGAAAAACTATGCACTGGGTAGAATTTTATCATTCATAAATTCTTCAGGTTCATCAGCTTCAATTGGATATCAATCAAATCAGGCCTTGATTGGCCTTAAGCAAGGAGGATTGTCTGGAATGGGCATTGGAGAAAGCATACAAAAATATTCTTACTTACCTGAAACTCACACAGATTTTATTTTTGCGATAATTGGTGAAGAATTGGGTTTCATTGCTGGTATTATTTTAATGTTAGTTTATTACATTATTTTTTATAGAGCTGTGCAAATCTCTAAAAAATCAAATGATATTTTTGGAATAATGCTGTCCATTGGTTTTGGTTTGAGTATAACTATTTATGCTTTTATAAATATTGGAGTTGTAATAGGAGTTATTCCAGTTACAGGAGTTCCTTTACCATTTATTAGTTATGGAGGATCATCATTAATTATCAATTTAATGATGATTGCTATATTGCTAAATATTAGTAAAGCACAAAGAAAGCTTAATGTCAAAAGATGGAGATTAAGAGTAAATGCCTAAAATGAATATTCTATTATGTGGAGGAGGAACAGGGGGACATTATTATCCATTAATGGCTATAAAAGAAGATCTTCATTCAAAGTCTGATTTCTGTTTTTCATTTGTTGGAGCAAAAAAGGGAATTGAAAGCTCAAAGATTCATAGCGAAAGCATTGCTTTTAAGCTTATTAGTATTTCTGGTATAAATAGAAAAGTTTCCATTAAATCATTATTTCAAAATACCATAATTGGAATAAACATTATAATTGGATTTTTTCATGTATTAATATTTTTCATACAACAAAAACCTAATTTGGTTATTTCTACTGGAGGATATTCATCCTTTCTGCCATTACAAGTGGCAAGAATGCTTAAAGTTCCTTACGTGTTGCATGAACAAAATTCTTATCCAGGAGTTGTGACAAAATTTTTTAGTAAAAATGCAAAAGCAGTTTTTTTAGGATTCAAAGATGCTGAAAAGTATTTAAATAAAACAAATACTATTTTTTCAGGAAATCCAGTTCTTTTAAATAAAAGTAAAACAATTAATATAGATATGAGTAATGATTTAAGGACTTTATTGGTTTTTGGTGGTAGTCAGGGTTCTCAATTTTTGAACCAAAAAATTAAAGTAGCTTTGGAAGATGATAAATTAGATTTTATTAACGTTGTATGGATAGTTGGCAAAAATAATTATGAGTCCCTAAAACATCTAAATAGAAAAAATATAATTATCTATGATTATTGTAATGAAATGTCCTCTTTGTACCAAAATGTTGACTTGGTACTGTCAAGATCTGGTGCAATGACCATTGCTGAGTTAATAAAATTTGAAAAGCCTTCAATATTAGTTCCATTTAAATTTTCGTCAGAAAATCATCAGCATTTTAATGCAAAATTTCTTCAAGATAATTTTTGTTCAAAATTAATTGAAGAAGATGATTTTAATGATGAGACTCTTGTATCAACTTTAAGAAATTTATCGCAAGATGATAGAATTTTAGCTTCAATGAAAAGCAATTTTAAGAATATTAATATTCCAGACACTTTATCAATTATTTCTAACTTTATAATGGAAAAGAAATATGCTGTATAGTATCAAAAAAGTACATCTTATTGGAATAGGTGGAATTGGAATGAGTGGAATAGCAGAGCTACTAAAAAATAAGGAATTTTTGGTTTCAGGTTCTGATATTGCTGACTCACCAAATGTTCAGAGATTAATAGATTTGGGAATAAAAGTATCTATTGGTCATAATAAAGAAAATATTTCTGATGCCGAGCTAGTAATATTTTCTGATGCTATCCCAAAAGATAATGCCGAATTAAAAGAAGCATTAGCAAAAAATATAATAGTTTATTCTAGAGCAAGAATGATTTCGGAAATAGCTAAGCTAAATAATTCTACAGTTGCTATTGCAGGAACTCATGGAAAAACTACTACAACATCAATGGTTGGTACTATTTTAAAATCTATGAATTTAGACCCTACAATTATTGTTGGTGGGGTTGTTAAGTCTTTAGAGTCAAATTCAGTTTTAGGAGGAGGTGACACATTTGTTGTTGAAGCTGATGAATATAATAAAAGCTTGCTACATTTGAGTCCAACAATTGCGGTTATCAACAATATTGATTTTGAACATATTGAATGCTACAATGATATTGATGATTTAAAAGATACATTTCTTCAATTTGCAAATTCAGTACCTTTCTACGGTACTGTTTGTGCATGTAAAGATTCTAATAATGTTGCATCAATATTATCAAAAATAGATAAACCTATAATCACTTATGGAATCGAAAGTCAAAATGTAGATATTAAGGCAGAAAATTTACATCAGGAAAACGGTACTATTTCATTTGATGTAAAAGTTAAGGATCAAATATTTTCAGTTAATCTTTCTGTACCAGGTAAATACAATGCCTATAATGCTCTTGCAGCACTTTCAGTTTGTGAAACAATGGGAATTGATTTAGAAAGCTCGTGTAAAGCACTTAGTAATTTCAGCGGTGTTAAGCGAAGGTTTGATATTAAAGCAAACAAAGATATAATGATTATTGATGACTATGCGCATCATCCTGTTGAAGTTCAAAATGTGATAGAAACTGTAAAGAGCAATTGGAATAAAAATTTAAATGTCATATTTCAGCCACATCTTTTTTCAAGAACAAAAGAATTTTATAAGGATTTTGCAAAAGCTTTAATTATGGCAGATAATGTAATGATTACTGAGATTTTTGGCTCAAGAGAAAAAGAGGATAATTCTACTACTTCAGACTTAATAATTAATGAAATGTTAAATTTAAACCATAAGAATGTTTCATATGTTTGCTCTAAAGATATTGTTGATGAAGTAAAGTCTAGAGGAGTTAAGGGAGATATTTTTTTAACGATGGGAGCTGGTAACATTTGGAGATATGCTGAAGAGTTAGGAAAACATTACAATGATTGAAACTGCTATGAACGAAATTAATAATAAGACAGCTTCATTATGTTTAATGAATGAATCTCTTAAAAAACATACTACGTATGGAATAGGTGGTCCAGCAGATTTGATGATTTTTCCTAAAAGTAAGCAGGATTTAATTAAGGTAATTGAAATCATTAATGAAAATAAAATCCAACTAACAATTCTTGGTTCAGGTTCAAATGTCCTTGTGAGCGATAATGGAATAAGAGGTGCGGTTATTTCTTTAAAAAATTCGTTAAAACAAATAGAAGTTGATGATAATATTCTTTACGCAGAATGTGGCACAATGCTCGGAAAAATTGTAAAACATGCAGTAAAAAATAATTTAATTGGTTTAGAAAATCTAAATGGAGTTCCAGGTACATTGGGTGGAGCTTTGATAATGAATGCTGGAGCTTGGGGAGGAGAGATTTCAGAAAACCTAATTCATGTTGAAGTAATAAATTCGAAAAGCGAAATTCAAAAAATTCAAAAGAAAGATTTAAATTTTTCTTACAGACAGTCTTCTTTCAATAAAGATGATATATTATTATCAGCAAAATTCAATCTTAAAAAAGCAGATAAAGATATTATTAAAGAAAACTTTATTGAGGCTCAAAGCGGTAGAAAAAAATCTCAACCTTTGAACAAAAGATCAGCTGGAAGTTTATTTAAAAATCCTAAAAATAATTCAGCTGGAAAGCTTTTGGATGAGGCAGGTTTAAAGGGTTTCAGTATTGGGGACGCTAAAATATCCGAAAAACACGCTAATTTTTTTATAAATGACGGAGATGCTTCATCAAGAGACATGCTAATGTTAATAAGAAAAGCACATAAAGAGGTCAAAGATAAATTCAATGTTAATCTCTCACTTGAAGTTAAGCTGATGGGTTTTAATGAAGACGAAATAGAGGGATTATGTTAAAACAATTCTATAGCTCTATATTGAGCATGACTGCATTTTTATTTTCTATTATTGTGCTTTGTACATTGTCATTTAATTGGTCAAACTTTAAGAAAATATACGATATAGATGAGATAAATATTTATGGCACCAATTTTTTTGATCAATCAATAATTGAGGAAAAAAGTGATGTTTTAAAGTCATATAATATATTTGATACAGAATTAGGAAATTATAAAAATGAAATGTTAAAATTTGACCATATCATAGATTGCAAAATTTCAAGAAAGTTTCCTTCAACAATTGATATTACAATCTATGAAAGAGAGCCTATAGCGCTAATAAGTAGTGATGAATTAATCATTTTAGATTCAGAGGGTGTGTGTTTACCAGTTGAATATTGCGATTTATCTTTACCGATTTTAAGCAATTTTAAATCAAATCCTGAATTGTATCCAAAAGGATCAACAACTGCATCTACTAATGTATTAAGCTCTATAAACCTTATGAAGTTTACTAAGGATAATCATTCAATAATTTATGATAATATTTCTGAGTTCGTTTTTAATGAAGATAGCGAGTATGAAATAATTTTAAAGAATGGTAGAACTAGAATATTTTTAGGATCTCAAAATCTTCAATTGAAAATAAAATATTTAGAGTCTTTCCAGGAAGCTTTAAAACACGAAAAAAATATTACAGATTATAGATACATTGATTTGAGATTTAACAACCAAGTAATTGTAAAAGAAGCATAATGAGAAACAAAATTCAAGTAGCATTTGATTTAGGGTCACATAGCATAAAAAGTGCTGTTGGTAGGATTCAACCAGATGGTAAAATTGAAGTTTTATCCATTGCAGAAATTCAAAGTAATAGTATTGATTGCGGAGATATCATTGATAAAGATTTATTACTCTCACATCTTGAAATTCTGATAGAAAAAATGGAAAAAGATGCAAAAATCAATATTGATGAGGATGCCTGGGTATCAGTTTCTGGACGTGGAGTGAGATCTATAAATTCATCAACAAGAATTCGTTCTAGAGAAAATACAGACTTTGAAATTGATGAAGAAATAAAACAAAAACTACTTAATCAATGCTCTGACGTTCAAGTTTCGTCTGATAGATATGTTTTACATAATATAGAGCAAGGATATTATATCGGAAGTTCTCCATTAATAAGAAACCCTATAGGAATGGTTGGTAAGTCTATAGATGCTAAAGCCCACGTCATCCATGTTCGAAATTTTAATCTTTCTCAATTAGATTATTGTTTTAATGAAGACTTAAGTATTGAACCTTTCCCAGTTTTTGATGGATATGCTGCTTCATCATCAAATTTAACACATGATGAGAAAGAATTGGGCGTAATCTTTGTTGACATAGGATCTGATAAAACAAATATTTTGATTTTTAAAGATAATTATTTGATTCACTCCAAAGTTATTCCAATCGGATCTAGGTTAGTAACAAAAGATTTAGCAGCATATCTTCAGACCTCGATTGCAGAGGCTGAAAGAGTAAAAATTGAACATGTTTCTGCTTTTTCAGATTTTGCAGATGATTCAAAAGTTTTTGAAGTTCAAATTCCAAATGATGATTTAAAAAAAAATGTGAATGAAAAAGAAATTTCAAAAATAGTTGAATTAAGATTTGAAGATGTCATTGATCAAATTGAAGTACAATTGAAAAATATTGGAAAATCAATTACTGACTTTAAGTCAGGAATAAAGCTTTCTGGAGGTGGTTCTAAAATTCGAAATCTAGATTTGCTCTTTAAAAAACATTTTGCAGATGTTCCTGTAGATCTAATGAAGGTTAATAATATTGTTTATAAAGAAAATTTAGAGGACAAAAGAGAATATATTACACTTTTTGGCTTATTAGCTTGGCCAATATTCAATGTAGAAGACAAATCCTCTTCTTTAAAAATAAAAGACGTTAGTGGCATTAAAAAAAGTATATCGACACTTTTAAAAGGAATTTTTGAATAATTTTGGTTGGCTACCATAAAAAAAGATCGCTCCTGATTTCATTGAAATTGGGAGCATCTTTTAACCTTTGCTATCTATCTCGGTTCTATTAAATTCTGAACTATGGCAAACTTTTGGGAAGATTTAAAAAAGAACATTACAGAGTGGAGTATTGTAGCTTCAGAAAAAGCTGAGGAATTTACGCACACAAGTAAGTTGAGAATAGATGTACTTCAATTAGAAAGAAAACTATCTAGTCATTATGTTAAATTAGGCTTATACGTATTTTCTAAAACAAAAGAAAAAAATGTTTTGAACTTTGTTGGAGATAAAAAATATCTTTCTATTGTTGATAGCGTTGAGTCTATTAAATCAGAAATTGCAGATTTAAAAAAAGAAATAAATCATGAAAATAATTCAGAAAATAAAGAGATAATTGATGATGAATAAAAAAAAGTTCTCTTTTCAATTTCTATCATCTGATAGATTGCACCAAATAAATTTTTCTTTATCAAATTTTTTAATTTTTTTGGGAGTATTTACAGCCGCATTTATTGGTTTAAATTATTCCTTATCTTTAAGGTTTTCGGATGAGTATTTCAAGATAAAGTTGGAAGAAACGGATGAAAAATATTCAGAAGTTTCGCAAGAATTATTGAATAAAATTGCACAACTTGAAGAAGAGTTAAGGTTAATTGAAGAAAAAGATTCAGAATTAAGAACTTATGCTACTTTAGCACCATTAAGCGATGATGTTAAAGCTCAAGGCGTTGGAGGTTCAGCGGATAAGGATATACTCATTGAAGATATTGATGACAGTACTATAATGTTGCTTAAGGACAGAGTAGATTCATTAGCTTTTGCTATAAATATCCAGAAAGATAGCTATAATACTATTTTCAATAAGATTAAATCAAATGAAACTATGTATAGACACATTCCTTCCATATCTCCTGTTAAAGGATATATAGGTTCAAAATATGGATATAGAACAGATCCAATCGATGGAAAAAGAAGAATGCATTCCGGTCTTGATTTCCCAGTTAATCTTAATACAGATGTTGTAGCAACCGGTGATGGAGTAGTTACAAAAGCACAGTATGATTCAGGATGGGGTAGATATATTAAAATTGATCATGGTTATGGATATGAAACCGTATATGCTCATCTTTGGAAAATTAACGTCAAAAAGGGTCAAAAAGTTAAACGTGGAGATAAAATTGGAAAATCTGGAAATAGCGGAAGAGCTGCTGGATTCCATTTACATTATGAAGTTCACAAGAATAATAAAACAGTAGATCCGCTAAAATATTTTTTTACAGGCTATATTGATTAATGGACTCCTCAGTAATTAAAAAATTCGCCTTAGAAACTTATGGCTGCCAAATGAACGTTGCAGATTCAGAACTTGTCGAAGGTATTTTGACAAATCTTGGTCTTGAAAAAACTGCAAATTATGATGAAGCAGATGCAATTTTCTTAAATACATGTGCTATAAGAGAAAATGCTGAAACTAAAGTACACTCAAAGCTTGGTAATCTTCATAAAATAAAACTTAATAAGCCTCACTTGATAATTGGTGTATTAGGTTGTATGGCTCAGAACTTAAAAGATGATTTACTAAAAAATAAACCTTATGTAGACATTATTCTTGGCCCTGATTCTTATAGAAAAATTCCTGATTTAATTAATAGACATGTCAAAGATAATAAGAGTATTGTTGATACAAAGCTTTCAAGATATGAGGTATATGAAAATCTTTTTCCTAGTAGAGGAGATACATTTAATGCCTGGGTTTCGATTATGCGAGGATGTGATAAATTTTGTTCATTTTGCATAGTTCCTTTTACTAGAGGAAGAGAGCGTAGTAGAAGCGTAGAAAGTGTTGTTGAAGAGGTAAAAAAAGCTGTTGATCAAGGCTTTGTTGAAATTACTCTTCTTGGTCAAAATGTTAACTCTTACAATTTTGAAGGTAAATCTTTTTCAGATTTATTATTGGCAGTATCGGATATAAATGGTGTGAAAAGAATTAGGTATACTTCACCTCATCCTCAGGACATTAATGTAGAATTACTTGAAGTAATGGCATCAAGAAAAAATATTTGTAATTATGTTCATTTTCCTATGCAATCTGGATCAAACGAAGTGCTTAAGAGAATGAATCGAACTTACACTAGAGAGCATTTTTATGATATGGCAATGAAGATTAGAGAAATCATGCCAAATTGCGGTCTTTCAACAGATATTATTGTTGGTTTTCCAGGTGAAACAGATGAACAGTTCAGAGAAACTTTAGATTTAATGGAAACAATAAAATTTAATTCTGCATTTACATTTAAATATTCACCAAGACCCTACACAAAAGCTGAACAATTTTCAGATCATATTTCAGAGGACATTAAAAAATCTCGCCTTGATGAAATGTTAATTCTTCAAAGAAAACATACGTTGGAACTTAATCAAAACATGGTAGGAACTTTCCAGCAAGTATTAATTGAAAAAGAAAGTAAAAAATCTAATCTGCATTGGGCTGGTAGAACTGATTCCAATGAATGGGTGATAATTGAGAAAAATAATAGTAATATCAAAGATATCGTACCTGTTGAAATATCTGACGCAACAGGTGTAATATTGCACGGTAAAGAGATTACAGGAGCATAATGTTTAGAGTGATTAGAGTTTTATTATTGTTAGCTATATTGGCCGGAACTTTCTTGTTGTTTGATAGGAATAGTGAAAGTATAACTATTTACTTTTTTAGAGATAATGGTTACGATATTCCCGGATATCTTGCGTTTATTGGCTTTATTATGATTGGTGTAATTATTGGTTATATAATTTCTCTCAAATCTGTCTTNTCATATAGATCTGAAATTTCAAAGTTAGTNAAATCAAATAANGAAATTTCAGAAGAGCTTGATGGTCTTAGAAATGTAGCTGTTGGCGAAGAATTTAGTTTTTCCGATAAGGAGTAATTCTTTGGAATTTTCTGCTTTAAGCAATCTGCAAATTTTCATAATCNTCGTTGTAGTTTTATCTTTANTAATTTTCTTATTAGTTAGTAATCGATCTAAAAATATNCCTACTGATGCTGAAGCTTTTAANAATGCACTTAAAGCTTTAGTTAANNGAGAAAAGGATAAGGCTTATCATCTTTTAAGAGAAATTATTTCAAANGATTCAAANAATATTGANGCTTTCTTNNTGCTTGGAGATCTTGTAAGAGAAAAAGATGTTAATCAAGCAATAAAAATTCATCAAACTGTGATTCTAAGACCACATATTTCACAATCAAAAAAAATTGAAGCACATACTGCTCTTTCAAAAGATTTTATAAAAAGTGGTAATATTTCTAAAGCTGAAGAAGAGNTAAATAACATATTAAATATGGATTCATCAAATAAATGGGCTTTATTAAAGCTCAAAGATATTGCTACGGAAAATAAAAATTGGAAAGAAGCCTTGAGGCATGAAAAAAAGTTAATGAAAGTAGATATCCATCATAAGAAAAATGATGAATCTATGTTGAATTACTACATAGCAATGGATTATAAGTCAAAAGATAAAATCAAAAATTATGTACATTATCTTGAAAAAAGTGCAGCTGCTGAAAATATTTATCCAGAGTCAGCCTTAGAACTTGCAAATCATAATAAAGATAATGCAGCTGTAGCAATTTCACATTACAAGCTATATGCTAAACATAAACCATCACAAAGAACAATGGCGTATAATAAAATAGAAAATATATTATTTGATAATAAACAGTATGATGAAGTTGAAAATCTGTATAGAGAATTATTAGAAAATAGCTTTGACGGTTTTGCCTTAAATAGATTAGTAGATATTCTTTTAGAAAAAAATGAAGTTGCTGATGCCAATGATTTAGTTGATAGATTTATGAAAAGTAATCATTCATGTCACTCAATTAGATTAAACAAACTAAAATTAGAATCTGAAAGTTTTGAAGTAAGAAAATCTATTTCTTCATTATGTAACGAAATGATTAAAGATGAAATTATTAAATAACCTTTTTTTATTTATCGCAATATCAAGTAGTGTATTTGCTCAAGGCAAAGATTTGGCTCTGGAGTATGAAAGAGCCACCAAACTAACTAATGCAAATGAGGCACTACAAATTTATCAACGCATCATCAATACAAATGAAGACTCAGATTATGTATGGCTTTCAAAGCTTAAAAAGGCTGAAATGTTCTATGCAACTGGTTCCTATATCACATCCTCAAATATATTAAAAGAATTTAATCTAAATGCACCAACTCATCTTTTAAGTCAGTCGTCCAAAGATCTATTATTTAAGTCCTTGGATGCAGCAGGGGAATCTGATTCATTAAAAGTTTATCAAAAATTATTATCAACTAATAAAGTTAAAAAAAATGCATTTAAAAAATCAGCCAATAGAGTGTGGTTCATTCAATTTGGAGCATTTTCTTCAATTGAAAATGCAACAATATTGAAAGATGCACTTTCAGAAGAAAAAATTTATAATATCCAAATTGACCAAGTTTTTAAAAATGGTAAAATGATTTATTATGTAAGAAGCAATCATTTCAATTCTTATGATAAAGCTTTGAATCAAAGCAAGAAACTGAAGAATAAGACTAAATTTACTATCAGTGGTTTCTAGCTATTTTTTAGCTACTAAAAATAACCTATGAAGAATAATTGCTATTATAGCTATTCCTACTAAATCATTAAAAGGAGATGGTAAAGATAATTCTGGCCAGTAGTTTTTATCAAAGAACAGAGGAACTGCAATAAAAATAGCCATTAATGCTTCACCAGTTATTAAACCTGAAGCTATTAACAATCCATTATTCTTACCTTCTTCAGATGCGGTTTTACTTGCAATATGGNTTAACATACCTCCAATAAATATTGGAAGAGTTAGTTCAATAGGAAGATANATACCTATTGCTACTGCTAGAATGGGCACTCTGAAATCTGCTTTTCTATATGCTTGATATTGGTCAATCAGAATAATAATTATTCCTAAAATTGCTCCAGCATAAATCATTCCCCATTCCAAATTACCTGCAAAAACTCCATTTGCTACATTAGTCATCAAAACAGCTTGAGGGGCTGGTAAGTCTGAACTACCAATACCATATGCTTCATGTAGTAGTGTTAAAACTATTCCAAGAGTTAAGGCGGCACTAACAACACCTACCAATTGCATTATTTGTTGTTTCCAAGGTGTTGCTCCAACGATATTTCCTGTCTTTAAATCTTGAAGATTGTCACCTCCAATAGCAGCGGCACAACACACTACAGCACCAATTAATATTGCAGCTGCAGCTCCCTTTGAAGAATCAATATCAAAGAAACTTATGATTAAAAGAGAACTAAATAAAATAGTTGCAATTGTTACTCCTGAAATAGGATTATTAGATGATCCAACTACTCCAGCCATATAGGCTGCAACAGCTGAGAATAAAAAGCCAAAAATAAGCATAACAAATGACAATATAATTGCAGATGTCCATGAACCTATAATTCCAAAGTAAGTAAGAGAGATTGGAGCTAGCATTGCTATGATAGCTACGAAAACATAGTTGATTGGTAGATCTCTTTCTTCCAATAAGATATTATCTGAACTCTCTTTAAGTGTTTTTAAGCTTAGTTGAAT
>FUFK010046712.1_pt1 | contig 37871 bp, 38 predicted proteins | sample 1021851 | NCBI WGS metagenome assembly FUFK01 (sample SAMEA51879418, study PRJEB19060) | metagenome
GGCGCAGAAGGGCTTGACTTCCGAGTTCGGAATGGGATCGGGTATGACACCTTCGCAATAATCACCGGCGAAAGTGTTATACCTTTTTAAATTTTATTGTAAATACTGAAAATTTCATAAATTTCACTTTTTTATAACAATTAATAGTAATTAAAATATATAAATCTATAAATATTTAAGTAATTAAATCCAAAAAGCTATTTAATTATAATATTGTAGAGTAAAATCTATGATTAAAAGCTAAAAATATTTTCAATGGATATAATAAAAAAAATACAGAATTTTATAAATTACAAAATTAAAAATCCTAATTTAAGAGCATTTGAAAAATTAGAGGCTTATGATTTATGTAAAAACTCTACTGTAGTTGATCTAGGAGCACATGATGGTACGATCTCAGAATTTTTTTTAAAAAAAGGATGTAAAGTTTTTGCTTTTGAACCTAATCCTTTCTTATATAAAAAACTTAAACTAAAAAAAAAAAATTATAAGAACCTAAAATGCTTTAATGTGGGCATTAATTCATCTAAAGGAATATTTAATCTTTATTTAAAAAAAGATTACATTTCAAACGAAATTAAAATAGACAGTCAGGCTAGCTCAATATTAAAAGATAAAATTAATATTTCTGATGACAATTTTATTAAAATTAAATGCATAACTTTTAAAGAAGTAATTTCAATTACAGGAAATGTTGATTTGATAAAAATTGATATTGAAGGTGCTGAATATAAAATATACCATGATTTATTAAAATATTCAGATAAATTTAAAAATTGTATATTAGAATTGCACAATAAAAAGTTACCTTCCTCAATAAATAAAAAACATAAAGACATGCTATTTAAAATCAAAAATCACAAAAATAAGAAAAAATTTAATTTAAGTTATATTTAATGATTACAGATATACTAAGATTCGTTTATAAAAATTTTTATACTAAATTAATTCATTTTATTAATGTTAAATCTAGAAGTGTATTCATAATTGATTTGTTTTCGAAAGATCAAAAATTATTCTTTGTTTTAAAGCAAAAAAGTCTTCATTATAAAAAACTTCAGATCGAGAGAAATATATTACAGCTTTCAAATAAAGCATCATATGTAGATGAAAAAGATATAAAAAAAATTTCTCAATACTTAAACAGATCAAAAAAAACGAAATTAAATGGAATTTGTATGGGTGTAAGAGATAACAAGGAAGTATATTACTTTTTAAAATATCTAAGAAAAAAATCAAGAGTGATAGGTACAGATATATCTCCAACAATTAAAAAATTTAAACATGGTGTAATGTGGAATTTTAATAATTATAACTTAAAGTGGAAAAACAAGTTCGATTTTATTTATACAAATTCTATAGACCATACAAATAACCCTGAAAAAACTTTTAATATATGGTTGAAATATGTAAAAAAAGATGGCTTTATATTTGTGGATCACAACACTAGTAATGGTAAAAGAAGACAAGTAAAAACGGACCCATGTGCTATTGAAACTGAATTATTCCCATATTTAATACTAGATTGGTTAAAAGAAAAAGCAGCAATAATTGATTTCATAAAACCATCTGGTTTTAGAAAAGAAAGTAAAAGAAATAAAATTTTAATAATTAAAAAATTTAATTAAATCATTCAGAAACAATTTAGACTAAACTTTTTCAAATATAGAATTTAAATTCCCTTTCTTAAGGACCTTAAAATTATATTTATCTAAAAATAAAGATATTTCATTAAAATTTGTGTCAGTTTCTATCAATAAAAATTTTAAATTATTTTCTAATAAATATGTCATTCCCTTAAGAACGTTTATCTCATGTCCCTCTGTATCTATCTTTGCTAGTTGAAAAGGTATCTTTTTATCTAAAAAATTGTCTAGAGTATCAGTTTGAACATTCTCAAATTCAATTGTTTTAAAATCATAATTTTTTTTATTTTCATCAATAAAATTTCCTCCATCATTTAAATTTTCTTTACCTGCTAAATATAATTTTGAGTTTCCAATTTTATTTGAGATTGCCATTTTGAATNTTTTAATATTAATTCTTTTATTCAATTCAATATTTTCAGAAAGTTTTTCAAAATTGGTAGTTGAAGGTTCGAATGAAAAAATTTTTCCATTTGGTGCTAAAGATGAGAAAAGTAGTGAATAAAATCCTAAATTAGCACCAATATCTAATATATTATCTGTACCCTTTATAACTTTTCTTAAGAATATTTCTTCTTCTTTTTCTTGTTTTTTAAAAAAATAACTCCATGCTGTATATTCTTTTAGATCTAAGTACAAAGAAAAGTCACCAAATGATTTCAATCTTTTTTTTTCATAAAAAAAAATATTTGTTACAAACATTAATACTTTTCTTGAATATTTCTTCATAAAATTATATGAGAGAATAAATCTAAAAAAATATTTTAAAATATTCATAAATAAATTATATATTTATAATCAACGTATAAAGTGCGTAAAAAGCATCTTTAAGTTTAATTTTTTTTCCATCTGAATACGTTCTTGCATAATAATTAATAGGTACCTCATAAATTTTAATATTCATTTTTGATATTTTTGAAGTTATTTCAGGGCAAAAATCAAAGCCATCTCTTTCTAATTTTATTTTTTTAAATATATGGGTTCTAAATGCCTTATAACAGGTATGTGCATCGGTTAGATTTTGATTATTTAATAAATTACTTATTTGAGTTAATAATTTATTCGCAAAAATTGTAAAAATGAAAAAAACTTTTTTAGGTCTAATCCTTTTTCCATTACCTATAACTCTTGATCCATAAACACACATTATTCTAGAATCTGAATTGAATTTTCTAATAATTTTTTTGTAATCTTGAGGATCATATTCTAAATCAGCGTCTTGAATAATTATATATTCCCCATTTACATATTTTTGGGCCTTTCGGATTGAGGCTCCCTTGCCGGAATTTTTCTTATTATACAAAATTTTATTAATTTTGTATTTTCTTTTGTTAATTCTTTTTAATAATTCCTTTGTCCCATCATTTGATGCATCATCTACGATAATTATTTCTTTATTAATTTTTTGTTTATTAATTTTTTTAATAATTTTTATGATTGTTGATTTTTCATTGTAACAAGGAATTACAATTGATAATAAAGGTTTCATGCAAGATTATAGTTATTTTCTAATTGGATCATTTATAATTTACACTAATTATTTTATTTTAGGTTCAATATTGCATAAAAAAATAATAAATAAAAATAATTATATATCATTAGACGAAACAACATTAATATCTTTAATTTCACTCTCTATATTTGGATTTATTTTAAATTTTATTTTTTCACTGAATGAGATTTTAAATATTTCAATTTTGGTATTTAATTTATTTCTATTTATTTTTTTAGATAAAAAAAATTTAAGTAAAATACTAAAGAAAAGTTTTCTTTATATTTTAATTTTAATTTTAGTAATAACTTTTTCAAGAAACCCTGAAGATAGTAACCTTTACCATAATTCCTATATAGCGCTTATAAATAATGACAAAATAAGTTTTGGAATTTCAAATTTACATTTTAGATTTGGTCATACAGCCTTTATTCAATATCTATCTGCATTGAGCTATGTTCCAAAAATTTCTGAGTACTTGATTATTATTCAAAATAACTTTTTTTATTGTCTGGTTTTAAGTATTTTTTATAAATATTTTAAAACTGGTCTTTTAAAAAAGGACTATTTTTTGTCATCTTTTAATGCCCTAGCTTTAATATTTTTCACACTAAAATTTTCCAAACACTCAGACTGGGGTATTGACTTAAATCCTGCATTACTAACTGTATATTTAACTTCACTAATTATTTATCTTTCAAAAACAAAAATTTCAGTTTCTAATTTTAGATTTTTATATCTTTATACAGGTTTAATTGTTTTGTTTATAATTTTTAATAGAACTACTTATTCCTTTTTAATACTGTTTCCCTTTTTAATTCTAATTTTAAATAAAATTAATGTAAAAGAATTATTTCAATTAAAACTAATTATATTTTTTTCTATTATTGTTTCTTTATATGTTTTAAAAAATTTTATTAATACAAGTTGTTTATTATACCCCTTTTATATAACCTGTATTGAAACTGATTGGAGCTCTGAATTAATTAAACATCTTAATTATAAACAAATTTATTATCAAAGTAAGGCTTGGTCTATGGGCTTCCCTGATAGTACTGGAAACTTAAGTGAAGAAATCTATGTAAAAAACTTCAACTGGTTAAATGCATGGTTGAGTGTACATTTTTTAAAAATTATTGAAAAAATTTTACCATTTTTAATTTTAATATCTTTAATTTTTATTTTTTTTAATTTTTACTTACCAAAAAAAAAAATAATTGAAAAAAATATTTCATATAATATAGAGTATTTTTATTTAATAATCTTTTTTACTGGATCAATAATATTTTGGTTTATAAATTTTCCTTTATATAGATATGGAGCAGGGTTCCTTATAACCTTCGCAATTCTATTAGCTTCTGGATTATTTGTAAAAATATTTAAAACAAAAGATTATAAAATTTCATTTATTCTTAAGTTTTTTTTAATAGTTCCATTGATAATTCTTAGCTTCAAAAATATTCACAGAATAATTAAAGAGGATTCTAATCCACTGCTTCCACAAACGTTTAAAAATGAACAAATTGACTCCAAGATTATAAATAGTAACGCAATATACTTCTATAAAAATTTTGAAATATGCTACTATCCAAAATTATCTCCTTGTGTAAAAGATAATATAGACTTTATAAAAGATATAAAAACCATAAAAGGATATAAGTTTTATTTGACAAAATAAAATTATAATATTTGTGCCTGAATGATTATATACTTTAATTTTACTATAATACTCTTTTTAATATCACTCATACTGCTAAAGATTTCTAAAAATAATATATTTAAATTTATTTATGATAAACCTGATAATAAAAGAAAGTTTCATTCAGCACCTACTCCTCTCTTAGGAGGAATGATAATATTTATTGGTTTAATCGTATTTAATTATTTTTTTGAATCAAATTTAATCTTTAACTTTAAATTTTTTTTATTTTTATTTCTTTTTTTTATAGTTGGATTTTTAGATGATATCTTTAACTTAAATGCATATTTAAAATTATTCATACTAATTCTTTTAATTTTTATTTTTAAAGAGTACTTTTATTTTGAAAAAATATATTTTTATGAATTCGGAGTAGTAAAAATTACAAATTATTTAAATCAATTTTTTATAGTTTTATGTATTCTAGTTTTTATCAATTCAAGTAATATGATTGATGGTATAGATGGTGCTGCAATAACCTACTTTATTTCAATAATCATATTTCTATTATCCAATTATACTTTAGAAAATAAGGATTTATTAATTTGTTTGTTAATAATTTATGTATTTTTGCTTTTTTTAAATTTGAGGCAAAAAATTTTTTTAGGTGATAGTGGAATATATCTAACTTCAATACTGTTATCCTATTTAATTATTGATAATCATAATCAAGGTCTAAGCAAAAATTTTATAAATAATTTTTTATATGCAGAAAATATATTTTTATTAATGCTTTTACCAGGAGTAGATATGGTAAGGCTTTTTATTTTTAGAATTTTTAAAGGTAAATCACCATTAAATGCTGATCGTAGTCATTTCCATCACTTAGTAACATCAAAATACAGTAAAGAAATTTCAATCTTAATAATGAATTTGTTTTATTTTCTGCCATTATTAAGTAGTTTATTTTTTGAAATAAATAAATCTATTCTTATCTTATTATGGTTGTACATATATGTAATCTGCATTATTTACTTACGAAATGCAGAAAGTAGTTAACTCAAAATTTTTACAATTTCTTCCTTTTGTTTTTTTACTTGGGCCTCTATTTTTAGAAATATATTTTTTTTTATTATTTTTAGTCAATATAAAAAATTTTAGTTTAAAATTAATTGAAATCAATTACTTTAAAATTATATTAATACTCTTTTTCACTTCTGTTTTATTCTCGAGCATATTTAGTGATCATGAAATATCTTTTTTAAAAGGTTTGTCTTATCTTAGATTTTTAATNTATTTATTTGTATTAGAATTAGTAATTNAATTGAATGAAAAAAATTTAAAAAAATTTTGTAGATCTGCACTAATAGTCATTGCTGTATTAATTTCATTTAATCTTTTTCAAGTCATCACAGGTCATAATCTTGATGATGAGAGGACTACTCTTCCGATAAGGCTAGAACCAATAAGCGGAAGTTTTATAACTTACTTTTCTGCTTATATTTTATCATACATATTATGGAATTATTCATCTAAAAAAATGAATGTATATACATCTGTTGTTTCAATTTTAATCATTCTAACTGGATGTTTAATTAGTGGGGAAAGAATTTCATCATTGGTATTACTTAGCATGATTGCTTTTTTTACTTTCCTNAAAGCAAAAAAAATATTTTTTTTTATATTAATTTCAATTGTTATTATACCATCATTCTTAAGCCAGTATGATTATTCAAGAGTAAAATATATTGAAAAAAGAATTTTTTCTTTCAAGAAAGATATTAGAAATTTTGAAAATACAATCTGGGGTCATCATTTTTATGCAGCTAAGGAGTCATGGGAAGAAAAAAAAATAATTGGCAATGGAGTAAGGTCTTTTCGAATAGAATGTAAGAAATTTGAAGAAATAAAAAAAAATGCTTGTTCCACACATCCTCACAATATTTATTTAGAATTATTATCTGAATTAGGTTTGATAGGATTATCTTTATTTATTTTGTTGTTAATCAATGTGATTTATAAAAGCTTATTATATATTTTTTATAATTTTAATACAAAATCATTAAATTTATATTTTCTTATTGGATTAACTTTATATTTAGTAATAAATTACTTTCCTATAAAGTCATTTGGTAGTTTTTTTAATAATTTTAATTCATTTGGTTTTTGGACTTTACTCTATTTTATTTCAACAATTTGTAAAAATATTAAAAAACTAAAAAATAGAAATTAATTAATTTGAAGTAAATAGAAATTTTAAATAATAATAAACAGTGAAAAAAAAAATTAAGAATATTTTAATTGCTGGTGGTGCTGGATTTATAGGTGTCGAAGTTTGTCATCAAATATTTAAAAATTTTAGAAACTCAAAGTTATATATAATTGATAAACTTACTTATTCAGGAAACAAAATATTTTTAAGAGAAATTCTTAAAAGTAAAAGAGTATTTTTTTTTAAAAATGATATTATTAATATAAATAAATTAAAATCTAAAATTAAAAATATATCTGTAGCAATAAATATTGCTGCAGAAAGTCATGTTGATAGATCTTTTAAAAGCTCAATAATATTCACTAAAACGAATACATTGGGTGCTCATTGTTTTTATCAATTTTGTATTGAGAAAAAAGTAGATCATATAATTCATGTGAGTACTGATGAAGTGTATGGTGAAAAATTAAAAGGGATGAACTATGAAAGTGATCAGCTAAATCCAACTAATCCATATTCTGCATCTAAAGCTGCAGCTGAGATAATTTTAAATACTTATAAAAAATTTATCAATAATCAAACAACAATAGTTAGAAGCAATAATATATTTGGAATAAGACAATATCCTGAAAAACTTATACCTTCTTGTATTTTAAGCTTAATTAAAAATAATAGAATAAAAATACATGGTAATGGGAAACATGTAAGAACTTATTTATCAGTAAAAGATTTTAGTAAAGCGATAGTATTAATAATGAAACAAAAAATACTAGGAACAGTGAACTTAGGATCAGATGAAAGATATCAAAATAGAGAGGTTGCTAAAAAAATTTGTAAATTAATGGGAAAAGATCCTAATAAAAGTATTATCTATACTCAAAATCGACCTTTTAATGATCAAAGATACGCGGTTTCAACAAAAAAAATAAAAAAATATGGATGGAGGCCAAAGAAAAAACTTTTAGATGAGCTTCCAAGTATTATCAATTGGTATACTAATAATTATAAATTTTTTAAAAAACCATGAGTATTGACATAATAATTCCCTGCTACAATGAACAAGACAACATACAAAATATTGTAAAAAAATTTAACGAGATAAAAAAAGAGGAAAATTTAGATATTGTTAATATTATATTAGTAAATGATGGATCTACTGATAATACTTGGAACAAAATAAAAGAGATCAAAGATACAAAAATAAAAGTTATTGGAATAAAATTATCAAGAAACTTTGGGCAACAATACGCATTTTTAGCTGGTATAGATAAGGTGGAGTCTGACTACGCTTTATTAATTGACGCCGATTTTCAAGATCCTCCAGAAAAAATAAAAGAAATGTTTGATATTTTAACCTCAACAAAAGCAAATTGTGTTTATGGTGAAAGGATTTCAAGAAAAGACAATTTTTTAAAGAAACTATCATCTTCACTGTTTTATAGTGTGATTAATTTTCTATCAAACAATACAATTAAAAAAAATGTAGGTGATTTTAAATTAATAGATAAAAAAATTTTAAATTTTATTAAAAATACTAAAGAGAAAGATATTTTCTTAAGAGGTCTTATAGCCACTGCAGGATTTAAACAAGTAGCGTATAAATTTGATAGAAATGAGAGAATTAGTGGCAAATCAGGATGGACGATTAGCAAATTAATCAAGTTTAGTTTTGATGGAATACTAAGTTTTTCAAATTTCCCNCTTAGAATAATTTTAATTTTATCTGCGATGTGTTTTCTAGTATTTATTTTCTTTGGAATAGATTCATATATTAATTATAAAAATGGATTTGATGTACCTGGTTGGAAAAGTATTTTCTTAGCAATAATGTTTGTTTCATCTCTAAACTTTTTAATACTATCTTTAATCGGGGAATATATTGGAAGGATACATATGGAGGTCAAAGATAGACCCAGGTATATTGTAGATGAAATTGAGATTATAGAATAATTTAAAATAAGTTTATTTCTTTTGGAAAAAAATAAAGAACTTTGCACTCTTCAAGATCCAAACCTTCATCAAAAATTAAACAATCAAATTCGTTCTTTGAAATAATATAATGATTTTTTGGCATCGAAAATCTATATGTCAAGTTCTCTGGGGATATTAAAAATGATTTTTTTCCATCACTATAAATTATTTGTTTTTGTGGTTTATAGAAATTCGAAAAATATGCTAAAGAAATAAATCTTTCATGAGGAATTTGGCTTTTAATAATCAAATCTTGATCAGAATTATAAATCNTGGAGAGTATTTTGTNTTCTTTGATATTTTGAAACGTCATTTTTAAGTTTAAAGACAAAAGCATGATAAAAAAAANTAAAATTATGAAAAAANNTAAATTTTTTATCATATATGCTTTTTTTTTAAATAAACTTATTTCAAAAAAATATTTTTTATAGATTATTGAAAAAAAATAAACTAAACAAATTAATCCAATTAAATAATGCCTATATGATCCTAAACCTTGATAGAAAAAATAATCTAAAATGATATGAGAAGATAATAGTAATAGTAATTTAAAATCATATAAACTTATCCTAATTTGATAATTTAAAAATATACAAAAAATCCAACCAAAAATAAGTGCAAAATTTATTGGATTTTGAAATGGAAAGGTTTTGATCAGAAAAAATAGCTTATTGAAATTATGTTCTAACTCATAAGCACCAGATCCTACATTTNCAAAAATTGATAAAAATTTGNTTAAAAATAATAATTGTAATAATATAAGAAAAAAATAATAAAATTTATTTTTAAAGATAGTNATTTTTAAATTAAATAAATAATTTACAATNATAAAGAGGCAAATATGAAAAACAAAAATTTCTTTAANGCCNCTTATCAAAATTAAAAGAATAANTACAAAAAAATCATTTAATTTATATTCCAAGTTTTTAAATAAATTTTTTTTAATAATTAAAAAAGTGAGAATTGAAAAAAAGATTAAAAAATAAAATTCCTGTACATCCAATCTTGCAAAAATATCATAATTTGTAGGAAAAAAAATTATAGCTGATGTAGAAAAAAAAATTAAATCCTCTTTTTTGAAGATAATTTTATTCACCTCATAAATAAAATAAGCACTAAAAATTATTAGTAAAAACTTCAATGCAAAATAATTAAAATGATTGTCTTCTAATAAAAAATATTCCAAACCTTTTATAATATAAAATGTAGGTCTATATCTCTGATTTTCAGANGATATCATAAAATTAATTTCTTCNTGGTTAATCAAAAAATCTTTAAAATTNAAAAAATTAGTTAAATAATTAGGTATTTCATGATTACCAATTAAATTTATTTTAGAAAAAAGAAGAGGTGATATAGATACAATTAAAAGTAAAAGAAATATTTTTTTGTAACTTTTCGATTGTAAAAATGAAACCATTAATCTCTATTATAATCCCTTNTTATAATAATAAAATTCATTTGACAAGATTGCTAAGATCAATCCANCAGAANATTAATAAANATCANGTATTAAAAAATTTATNTGAAGTTATAGTTGTAGATGATGGCTCTAAAGAAAATATATATAATCTAAAAAAATTATTTNAATTTAAATACTTTANAAAAAAAAATGGTGGAGCCGCCTCAGCAAGAAATTATGGTACAAAATTTGCTAAAGGCGATTTTTTATTTTTTTTAGATAGTGATCTCGAGATAACTCCTAACTTTTTAATTCAAGTTTTAAATATAATTAAATCTAAAAGAATTAATGTACTATCTTTTTATTATAATATTAAATCCCATGAAAAAAATTCCTCATATGCCGCAAAACTTAAAGCTATACTAGATATTTATTTAAATCATAAAAATAAAACTTTTTTTCAAGATCAACTTATCCATGGCCAGTGTGTTATTATAGATAGAGATATTTTCAATAAAACTAANGGATGGGACGAAAGNATANAAAAANCTATCATGTGAACATGAGGAATATTCAAAGAGAATCTTGAAAAAAACAAAGATTTNTACAAACTTTAAAATTGGTCCATATCATTATTACAAAGATTTTATANCNACAATAAGAGAAGTATTTGAAAGATCAAAGANTTGGTCTCAACTATTTTATGAAAATAAAGTGGTTAGAGATGAAAGATTTAAGTTAATGAATATATTATTTAAATTTTTTCCACTANTCGGTNTTTTCACAATAGTAATTGACTTTAAGATATTTTTATTATTTTTATTATTATTCTATTTCTCACATTTAAGATTGTACACAATGTTAGTTAAAATAAATAATATTAATTTATTATTAATTGGATTATTTTATTATCCTTTGATTTTTAGTACAGCATTAATTGGATCAGCCTATGGAACTTTTTTAACTATTTGCAAAAAAATTTTTTATTAAATGATTTTTATTTTATTTGTATGATATTAAAATTTAATATATCCCTTAATAAATTTAAAAATGAAAAAAATTATAGTAATTGGTTGCGATCATAATGGTACTCAACAAAAATATGAGATTATAAAACATTTAAAGAAAAAAAGTTTTACAGTCATAGATCTTGGTAATTATAATGAGAATATAAAGACAGACTATAATGATGTAGCTCAACAATTAGGAAATATAGTTAATCAAGATTTAAAAAAAAATAGAGGAATTTTAATTTGTGGAACAGGTGTAGGTGTAAATATAGTTGTAAATAAATGTAATGGAATTAGATCAGTTTTAGCACATTCTAAATTAGTTGCATCAAAAAGTAGAGAACACAATGACTCAAATGTAATCTGCCTTGGTTCTTGGGTAAATGGAGTTGAAGAAAATATAAAAATTTTATCTTCTTGGCTTGGAACAAAATTTGGTGAAGATAGGCATGTTAAAAGAATAGCTAAAATAGAATCTCAATTTAATAAAAAATATAAGCTTGGCTTTTTAAATGGAGTATTTGATATTATTCATCCTGGACATGTTGATTTAATAAACTTTGCAACAAATATATGTGATAGATTGGTAATTGCTATTAATTCAGATATCTCAACAAGAAAAATTAAAGGTAAAAATAGACCTATAAACAATGAAAACGACCGAAAAAATACTCTTATGAGTTTTGCAAAAGTTGATGAGGTGCTAATATTTAACGAAATATCACCAACAAAAATAATTAATAAAATTAAACCAAATGTAATTATTAGAGGGGATGATTTTAATGAAAAACAAGTAAGGCAAAGAGATAAGATCAATAAAAATATTGATATAAAAATATTCAAAAAAAAGCCAGGATACTCAACAACAAAAATAATTTCCTCTGCTAAAAGAAATTAATGAATAAAACTCTAATTATAGGAGAATTAATTTTTGATAATCACTATGTTTTAAAAAAAATAGGTAAAAGTTTAGAGACAAATACTCCAAAGTATCAAATTGTAGGAAAAACTTTAAACCTAGGTGGTGCTGGATTTGTATATAAAATCTTAAATAAAATTAATAAAAAGAATTTAATTTTTTTAACAAAAAATAACAAAAAACAATATTTTAACTTTGAAGATAATATTATTACAATCAATAATAACGAAAATAATATTATTAAAAATAGATATTGGTATAAAAATAAAAAAATATTTCAATTTAATGAAGATAACTTAAAAAAAACTAAATTAGGAAAAAATATTTTAAGTAAATTAAAATTAGTTTTAAAAAAAAATAANTTTAATAAAATTATAGTTTCAGATTATAATCATGGNATAGTAACNCCAAAANTAGTGAAATTTCTCTGTAATTACTGTAAAAAAAANAATGTAATTTTATTTGTTGATACTCAAATAAGAAGTGTAAAGGAAATTAAAAATTTTAAATACGTAGATTACTTTTTCATGAACANCCAAGAAGCTGAGNTATATAAAACAAAATATAATCTGAAGAATATAAAAGAATTAATTCATTTAAAAAATATAAAAAATATTATTTTGAAAAAAGGAAAATTGGGAGTAACTATGCTGGGAAACAGTCAATTCCATATTGGAGGTCTAAAAGGAAAAAGAGTAATTGACGAGGCTGGAGCTGGAGATACATTATTGGCTTTTTTTTCACACTTAATTGACAAAAAAAATATAAATTTGGTATTAAAAAAATCTAATAAAGAAGCTTATAAGGTTATAACAGAAAGAAAAAACTATGTACGGTAAACACTTTAAGGAATTAAATACGAAATATAAGCCCATGCTTCAAAAAAATTTTTCAAAAATTTTTTATGAAAAAAACTACTCTTTATACAAGTTAAATTTAAAAAAAAATTTATTTTATAANGTAAGTAACTCAAATTTTTTTATTTATAATTGTAAAAATATAATTTTTTCTAATAAGTTTCATATCCATAAATCAAATTTAGTAAAATCTTTAAAACCTTTAACATTTAAAGCAATTGATAATTCATTTTGCTATATTATGTTCCAAAATAAGTCTAAATTAAAAATTAGTAATACAAATAAATTTACTCAGAAAAATTATATTTCTTATAAAAAAATCTACAGATTAAAAAAATATTGGGGGGAAATATTAACTCTTTTTTCTAATAGCAAAGGTGCTGCTAAAATCATTAATATGAATAAGGGCAGCCAAAGTAGTATGGAATTTCATATTAAAAAAATTGAGTCTTATTATATTTCAAAAGGGCATATAAAACTTGGAATTAGATTTGGAAGAGCAAAACAAAAAATTATAAACCTTAAAAATAATGATTGCTTCTTAATGAAACCTGGTACTATGCATATGAGGATGGCAAGTAAAGAAAGTCAAATAATTGAATTGTCAAATAAAGATAGCGATAATGACTCAATTATAGTACATGATGGTCTTAATTTTAAATTTAAAGAAATAAATTAAAAATAATGACAATTTACTTAGATACAGCAGATTTAGAAATAATTGCAGAAAATATAAATAAGAATTTTTGTGGAGGAATAACAACTAATCCGTCTATTTTAAGCAAAATTAATAACCTAGACTATTTCGCTCATTTAAAAAAAATTAAGCAGCTTTGTAAAAAATATAACAAATCTTTAAGTATTGAAGTTACTACAAATGATAAAAGAAAAATCTTAAAAGAAGCATTAAAAATAAAAAAAAAATTTAACTTTGGGAAACTTCATATCAAAATACCAGTCTCTCATGATAATTTATCTTTGATATCTAATATGCATAAGAATAAAATAAAAGTGAATGTCACCTGTGTATTTACACTTGCTCAGGCTTATCTGTCGGCTGACTCTTTTGGGGATTACATATCAATTTTTTATAATAGAACAAAAGATCTTGGTGAAGATCCAATCAAGATAATTAAAAATTTACGAAAATATATAGATAATCATAACTTAAAAAGTAAAATAATTGTTGGAAGTATTAGAAGTAGGCAAGATGTAGAAGATGGCATTTCATCTGGAGCCCATATAATTACCGTGCCTCCAAAAATATACACAGAATTGTTTGAAAATAAGGGTACTACAAATTCAATAAATCAGTTTTTAGATGATATTAAAAAAATTCAAAAAGGAAATTAAATCTGTAATAAGATTAAATAAACTCATATCAACAAATAATTTAACTTTATTAAATTTTGGTAATGCGAGCTACCGTTGTAAAAAAACTCAAAATATTTTTATTAAAGGTTCTGGTTTTGATACTTCCAAAATAGATGAAAAGAAAATTTCTATTTGTAAAATTAATAAAAATAAATTTCAGAATTTAACTGAAAAAGTTAAGCCTAGTGTTGATACTTGGACGCATTATTATATTTATAAAAATATAAAGAATGTCAATTATATTATTCACTCACACCCAACTTATTCTACAGTTCTTGCTCAAGCTGAAATTGAACCTGAATGCCTTGGAACAACTCACGCAGATTATTTTAAAAATTCTATACCTCTATCAAAAAAAATAACGAAATTAAAAAAAAATTATGAGCTACAAATTGGTGAAACAATAGTTGAAACTCTTAAGAAAAAAAAAATTAAAAATGCCCCAGGTATTCTAGCAAGAAATCATGGTCTATATGCCTGGGGTGATACTCTAGAAAAAACGATAAATAACGCTGTTGCAATAGAATTTATTTGTAAACTATATTATCTTACTAAAACTATTGGAGTAAGAAAAATAATATCAAAAAATTTAAAAAATTTTCATTTTGACAGAAAGAATTCATCAAAAAAATATTATGGACAATCAAAGTAATTCTATAAATTAATTTAAATTTTTTTATAACTACCAATGAAGGATAAAAATTTTATTATATCTGCACCAATGAATATGTGCTTAAGAAATTTAATTCAAAGTAGTTTTAAAATAAATAATGAAAATGTTTTTTTGTTTACAGACATTAAAGTTAAAACAAATTTACTGAGCGACTTTGGACTTAAATTTAAAAAAATTTATAGTTATAGTATATTTTCAAAAATATCTAGAGGATTATACTTCTTACTATCTAGCGTAGATACAACGAGAATCATTAAAAAAAAAAAATGGAAAACCATGTCGCTCATTGAACATGAAATTAAAAATAATAAATATTTAGATACAATAATTGCTAATGATTTTAAATTTACATTCAATCCGATTTCAAAATTTTTAAGTCTTGATATAGTTTATAACTTTTTTAGATTAGTAATCCTTTTTTTTTTATTTATTCTTTCTTTGGGATATATTTTTAAACTATTACAAATTAATCCAAAAAAAATCTTATTTTTACATGCACACTCTAATCATGATAAACTGTTACTTTTTGCTGCAAAAATATTAAATATAAAAAGCGAAAGTCTTGTTCATAGTTGGGATAATCCAACAACAAAACTTGCTCTTTCCATAAAATCAGACAAATATTACACATGGAATAACGAAATAAAAAAAGAGATGGAATATTTAAATAATATTCCTTCAAATAAAATATTCACATTAGGAATTTTACAATTTGACTCTTACTTTAAATCTAAATCAAAAGTTAAAAGGAAAAAAAAAAATATATCTATTTTCTTGCCAAGCACTGGTCTTGTAAGTGAACAAAATCAGAAGTACTTTATAAATGAATTTCTTAAACAGGTTAATTTTATAAAATTTAATGTCGTAATAAGATCTCATCCTGGCATTATATTTAATTGGTTAAAGTTATTGGAAAAAAAATATCAAAATTTAACTTTGAATATTCCAGAAAATATCGTTAAAGCTGATAAAACACATGATATAATTTCAAAAAAAGATTTAAAATCAACCAGCTTACACAAATTATTAATTAATACTGACATAGTGATAAATTATTTTTCAACAACATCTTTAGATGCATGTTTTTTTGAAATTCCAATTATAAATATTTGTATTAACAAAAAAAATGAGAATTCTTTAGAATGGTATTATAGTTGGTCTCATTACAAAAAATTATTAAGTTTTAAAGCTATTTATGTATGCCGAAATCTTAGTGAATTAAAAAATAAATTGAGATCTTTATCTAAAAAACCTATGTTGAAAAATCAAAAAGCAAAACAAGTAAAAAATAAATTAATTATGAATTCAAATGGACAAAGTGGTTTAATTTTATCTAAAAGTTTCTTTAATAAATGATAATTCTTGGATTAAATATACACCATCCGAATGCATCTGCATGTATTGTAAAAGATGGAAAACTAATGTTTTTCATTGAAGAAGAAAGAATTTTAAGAATTAAAAATTGGGATGGCTTTCCAAAAAACTCGATTGAAAAATGTTTGGATTTTTGTGGTATAAAAATAGATGACATTGATCATGTAGTAATTAATTCAAATCCAAGCTCAAATATAAAAAATAAAATTTTTTTTATTTTTAAAAATTTCTATAATATTTCGTTATATAAAGACCGTTTTGATTCTTTTTTGAAAAAAAAAAGTGTTAAAAAAATTCTTAATAGAGATATAGTTAAAATTGATCATCATTTATCTCATATTAGTTCAAGTGCATTTATATCAAACTTTGAAGAAGCTACTTGCTTATCACTAGATGGTTTTGGAGATTTTTGCAGTGGTGCTGTAGGAAAATATGAAAATAATAAAATTAAAATTGAAAAGAGAATTTATTTTCCAGATTCTCTTGGAGTTTTTTATCATGCACTTACCCAGTTCCTTGGATTTACAAACTTCGGAGATGAATATAAAGTAATGGGATTATCTGGTTATGGTAAACCTTCACTAAAATCAAAAATATATAATTTAATAAAATTTGATGAAATAAACTTATACAAACTAAATTTAAAATATTTTAATTTTTTTAAAAAAAATTATTTTAATAATAGTGGTGTACCCGAGTTTAATAAGCTTTATTCAGAAAATATGATAGAGCTACTTGGAGCCCCAAGAAAAAAAAATGACCAAATAACTGAATATCATAAAGATTTAGCTTGCTCTTTGCAGGCTGTGTATGAAGAAATATTCTTCAAAATTTTAAACAAAATATATAAAAATTATAAACAAAAGAAATTATGTCTTGCAGGTGGTTGCGCATTAAATTCTTTGGCGAATGGAAAAATTTATGAAAATACAGATTTTGAAAATGTTTTTATTCCACCCTACCCTGGTGACTCTGGTGGAGCAATAGGCGCTGCTATGTTTGAGTTNTATAGGGATAAAGATAAAATCAAAAATATAGATAATACTTCACCATATTTAGGTGATAGTTATAAGAATGATGAGATAGATAATTGTATTAAAAATCAAGTAAAAGAAAAAGATAAGTTTGAGATAATTTTTTTTAAAAAAAAANATGAGATGTTGAAATATTGTGCTGAAATAATTTCACAAAATAAAATATTAGGTTGGTTTCAAGGAAGAATGGAAGCGGGTGCTAGAGCACTTGGAAACAGAAGTTTATTAGCTAATCCTAGTAATCCAAACATGAAAGATATAATTAATTCTAAAATAAAAATTAGAGAAATGTTTAGACCTTTTGCACCTTCAGTTTTAGAAGAACATGCAAGTGAATATTTTAATTACCACGAAAGTGTAGACTATATGTCCATGGTCTATAAAATTAAATCAGATAAAATGAAAAAAATTCCTGCTGTTTGCCATGTTGATGGAACTGGTAGATTACAAACAGTAAGTAAAAAAATAAATCCAGTTTTTTACGGCTTGATAAAAGAAATTTATAATATAAACGGTATCCCTATGGTATTAAATACATCACTTAATGAAAATGAACCAATAGTAATGACGCCTGAGCATGCCATTAATCTATTTTTAAGAACATCAATGGATGCTATAGCTATTGAAGATTACTTAATATTAAGAAAATAAAATATGAGAAAAATAGCTTTAATTACAGGTGTTACAGGACAGGACGGATCTTATTTAGCAGAATTTTTGTTAAACAAAGGTTACATTGTTCATGGAATAATAAGAAGATCGTCCTCATTCAATACTAAAAGATTGGAAAATATTTATAAAGACACCGAGATAAAGCATAGAAGGTTCTTTTTACATTATGGAGATTTGACTGATTATATTTCAATGGCTTCAATAATTAAAAAATATAAGCCCACAGAAATTTACAATTTAGCTGCCCAATCACACGTAAAAGTTTCTTTTGATATGCCCTATTATACTACAATGACAAATTCTATAGGAACATTAAATATATTAGAGATTATAAAAACATTAGGAATAAAAACGAAATTCTATCAAGCCTCTACATCTGAACTTTACGGAAATAACAAATCAAAATTATCTGAAAAAACACCTTTCAAACCAGTTTCCCCATATGCTGCTTCAAAACATTATGCATTTGAGATTACAAAGATATATAGAGAATCTTATGGGATGTTTTGTTCTAATGGAATACTTTTTAATCATGAGTCTCCAAGAAGAGGCGAAACCTTTGTTACTCAAAAAATAATTACAGGATTAAAAAAGATTAAAGAAGGAAAGTTAAAACAATTATTACTTGGAAATCTAGACGCAAAAAGAGATTGGGGTCATGCAAAAGACTATGTGAGAGCTCAATGGAAAATTTTACAAGTGAATAAGCCAGATGACTTTGTGATTGCCACTGGAAAGAAATACTCTGTTAGAGATTTTATTAAAAAAACATGTAAACAATTAAAAATAAAAATTAAATTTGAAGGAAAGGGGCTTAATGAAAAAGTGCTTGATAGTAATGGAAAAATAATCATCAAGGTACATAAAAAATTTTTTAGACCTTTGGAAGTACCTAGTCTTCAAGGTGATTGGTCAAAAGCTAGAAAAGTACTAAAATGGAAGCCTACATATACCATTGATGATCTTATTTCCGATATGATTAAAAACTAATATGAAAAAAAAAAAGGTTTTTATTACTGGACACAAAGGAATGGTTGGATCAAATTTATTAAATTTTTTTAAAGATAAATATAATTGTATTACGATAGATAGATCCAAATTAGATTTAAAAGATGAAAAAAAACTAAATATATTTTTAAAAAAAAATAAACCTGAAATTATAGTACATGCAGCTGCGAAAGCAGGTGGCATTGTTTCAAACAGTGACGAAAAAATTGAGATGTTTATAGAAAATGTTGCAATTCAAAATTCTCTTTTTAAATCAGCATTTAATCAAAAAATTAAACAATTAATTTTTTTAGGCAGTTCATGTATTTATCCAAAAAAATCTAAAATTCCAATTAATGAAGAATATCTCTTAAACGGAAAACTTGAACAAACAAATGAAGGTTATGCTCTGGCCAAAATTTCTGGAGTAAAATTATGTCAATTTTATAATAAAAAATTTAANACAGATTATAGAGCAGTGATGCCNTGTAATTTATATGGCCCCAATGACCATTTTAATTTATCAAGGGGTCACGTAATACCAGCACTAATAAAAAAATTTGTTGATGCTAAATTAAATAGAACAAAATATGTAAAGATTTGGGGAACAGGTAAACCTTTAAGAGAATTTTTATACACTTATGATTTATGTAAAAGTTTAGAAAAAATAATNAAATTAAAAAAATCAAAATTTGATTCTATTACAAAAAATAACTATTTAATAAATGTAGGATCTGAACAAAATATATCTATAAATCAGCTAGCAAAAAAAATAAAAAAGATTACTAAATTTAAAGGTAAAGTTATTTATCAAAAAAAATTCCCAGATGGAGTTTATAATAAAAAATTAGATTGTACTAAGTTAAAAAAAATCGTGGGTAAAATTAATCTAACAACATTAGATGAAGGTTTGTCAAAAGTTATAAAAGAATATGAAGCAAATATTCTTTAGTATAATTACAGCTACAAAAGACCCAAAAAATATTTCACCAACTTTAAATTCTTTAAAAAATCAAAATTTTAAAAACTACGAAAGTATAATTATAGATAGTAGTTCTAAACCTATTAAAAATAAAATAAGAAAAAAATTTAATTTTAAATACATATATAACAAAAAATTGTCATTATATAACGCATTGAATCATGGGATAAAAATAAGTAAAGGAAATGTTATTTTTTTTTTACATTCAGATGATATTTTAAATAAAAATAATATTTTAGAAAGAGTAGAAAAATTTTTTCAAAAATCAAAATCGTATATTATTTATGGAGACATTATAATGTCTTCTAATAGGTATAAAAGAATATGGAGACCAGGGAATTTCAATAAAAAAAAAATATATAGTGGTTGGCACCCACCACATACAGCTTTTTTTTGTAAAAAAAATTTATTTAGTAAATATGGTCTTTTTAAAACAAAATACTCAATCGCTTCCGATTATGATTTTATGCTTAGATTAATGCTTTCTGTAAAATCAGAAAAAATCAAATATTTGAAATTACCAATTGTTAAAATGAAAATTGGTGGCACAAGTACAAAATCAGTAACTAATATAATAAAATCTAATATAGAAGTAATTAAAATTTTAAGGAGTTTTAAAATTAAGAATTATTTAAAAATAGTTATTTTAAAATTATTAACTAAATTTTTTCAAATTCGTTTAAAGTAGGTTTTTGTATCTAATCCTAAAATCAAACATGTTATTATCAATAAATAAGGATTTAACAGATTATTTTGTACTATAGAACCTAAAAAATAAATACATGAAATCATAAATCCAAATACAAAATTATAATTTATTAATTTTCTTATTTTTAAAAATATAATTTGAAATATTAGAATTGAAAATATTCCATATAATGAAAACAGTTCTATAAAATCATTATGGGTATTTGCGTAATTACTCAATATTGTTTTATTTAAAATAGGGAATAACCATATATTTTCTATACCATAATAGTTTCTACTTAAAGAACGTATCCTGTCATCAATAGAAGGTTCAAAGCCATAGAAAATTGGATAAACAGATATTACTAAATAAATTATTAATGGAAAATAAAAAAAATAAAGATTATTTATTACAAATTTTTTTAATGAATTATTCTTTAAAATTAAGAAAGAAAATAATGAAAGTATAAATACTAAAAATAAACCTTTATTTTCAAAGATTACACTCTCAAATAACCAAGCTAAAAAAATAATTGAATAAAAAAATTTTTCTTTAAATTCAAATATCGCATGAGAAAATAAAACTATTCCTAAAGACATAAAAACAAGATAAGGGAAATAGTCTTGGTAGTGAGATAAAGCGAAGCTAAAAAAAAAACTGGTTTTAGATTCTAAATCAAACTCATTATCATAAAATAATAATTTATGGAATAAATTAAATATACATACTAAAGCAAGAAAATAGATAGATAAAAAAATACCTTTTTTTATCGTTTCCTCAGAAAAATTTTTTAAAAAAATTTTTGAGTAAAACAATAAAAAAATTAAAATAATGCTTGATATAAAATTTTTAATTAAACGAAAATTAGATTCACCTGAAATTAAAACTATTGTTATAATTAATATTATTATAATAAAAAAGATAAAAAAAATAGATTTATGATTTGAAAAAATATTATATTTAAAAAAATCTGAGATAAAAAGATAGATTACAAATGGAATTAAAACAAAACTTGATGGTATGACTATATAAAAATNNTTTAACAAATATGCATAGTCATATAATTCAACAAAGCCTATGCTAATTTGATTATTATAAGATATTAATATATTTACTGGAAATATTAATATAAAAACTGACGCAAATATGAAAATATTTTTCAATATTTCTGAAAAAGTTATTTTAAAATTCATATTACTTATATTTATAGTTTTACTGACAGTTTGGGCATATTTATATTATACAGAAAAAAACATTTATTACTCTCATAAACTTTTTATCGCAGTTNATCTTGAACAAAAATATCATAGTTTAGATANTTTTATTTCAGATAAATTTTCAAAAAATAAAAATTCTATTATACAAGACATAACTATTTATACTAGGGAGGGTTATAATTTAGAGTTTCAAACTTGGAATTATAAAAATTCTGTAGTTGATATAATTCAATTTAGACCATTTTATAGAGATAAATTTGTTTTTGAAGAAGATGAAAAATTTTTTCAAAATACATATACTATACATCAAAAAAATCGGAATATTCTTAATATAGCGTTAGCAAACCCTTTAATAAGAAGTGAATTGGGTGCAAATCCAGATTTATATCAAGCAGGCGTTGTTTATGTTGGTTATAAAAATAAGAATTTTGAAAAAATAATATTAGATGAAATTGACAAAATTTTTTTAGAAAGTTTAGAAATTAGTATTAAAGATTGCCAAAAAAAATTAGATAAAATTGAATATCTCAACAAAGCTTATCTTGTTTTTCTTAAAAACAATTACAATGCTTCTAACTCAAGTTTTGTAAAAAATTTCGAATACTCTGCTTTAAAAGATTATAATTGTAAAAATTTTTTTTATACTAAGGGCAAAAAAGTAATCGTTCCAAGGTATAATACTTATGTATTTGTAATGATTTTATTTTTATTATTTTCACTTATAATAATTCCTACTATTTATAGAATTAACAAAGAATGAAAAAAAAAATACTTATGTTATTTCCTCAGGGAATTGGGGATATGATATATACCATTGACCAGTTTTTATTAAATGTGAAATCAATAAATGAGAAATATGATTTTGTTTTTATCATTCAGTATAAACAAAATTATGATTTATTGGCAAATTTTATAAAGACGGAAAATATTAAAGTATATTATACATCAAAAAAATTTTTAGATAATTTAATACTTATAAAAGAGTTATTTTTTAAAAAATTTGACTACTTGGTAATTGATCCAAATTTAAATTTGTTTAAAGCTTTATCATTTTCTCTGTTAATAAATGCTAAATTAAAAATTTTCAAATATTTCATCTTTTGTCAGTTTTTTTTTAATAAAGTAATTAATATAAAAAATTTATCTAGGCACAAAATGATGTTTGAATTAAGCAAAATATTTAATGAAAAAAATGAATTAGAATATAAATATAATAAATTCAATTTAAAAAAATGTTTTATTAAAAAAAATGAAAAAAAAAAAATAATTGGTATAGCTCCTGGTTCTGGAACATTGGAAAAACATAAAAGATGGCCAATAGAAAAATTTTTAAATCTTATAAATATTATAGGAAAAAAAAATTCTTTAGATGAAATCTATATTTTTACTAGTCCAGAAGAAGATCATTTGGTTAAATATTTAACTAAAAACATAAAGAATTTCAAAATTAGTATTTTTAATAATAATATAATAGACTCCATCAAGGCTTTAAACTCTTGTAAAATTTTAATTGCTAACGATAATGGTATGGTTCACGCCGCGCACTGTCTTGGCATAAATCATATAACAATTATAGGCCCTTCTTTTCCAAACCAATTTGTAGACAAAAAACTTAATAATTTTGTATCTCTTAATTTGCCTTGTTCCCCATGTTATAGTAGACAAAGATTAGGTTGTGGAAATGAAATTTGTCTTAAACAACTGAATTCACAAGCTGTAATAAATAAATTTGATGAGATTAACAAACAAAACAATTTTTTTTGATATAGATAATACTATTTGCTCCACAAGAGGTAGTGATTATAAAAATTCAAAACCTAAAAAAAAAATGATTAAGCTTGTTAATAAATTATATGAGAGAAATAAAATTATATTTTATACATCTAGATACATGGGTAGATTTAAATCAAATAAAACTAAGGTTTTATCAAAATACAATATAACTTTAAAACAATTAAAAAATTGGAATGTTAAATTTGACAAACTTATTATGTGCAAACCTAGGTACGATATATTTATTGATGATAAAGCGTTTAATAATAAAGACAAATTTGTCAAAAAATTATTAATTAAATATGAAAAGAAATAATCCTATTATAATTGCTGAGATTGGTTGTAATCACATGGGTTCTTTAAAATTAGCAGAAAAGCTAATAGAACAAGCTTCAATTTGTGGAGCAAATTATGTTAAATTTCAAAAAAGGAANAACAGGTATTTACTAGGAAAAGATTATGATAAGCCACATCCTATACCTGAAAATTCTTTTGGTAAAAGTTACGGGGAACATAGGGATTTTTTAGAATTTAATATAAAACAGCATCTCAAATTAATTAACATTTGTAAAAAAAACAATATCGGTTATTCAACATCTGTTTGGGAAAAAAAATCTGCTCTGGAATTTTGTAAAATACAAAATAAATTAAATTTTATTAAAGTACCTTCGGCATGTAATTTAGACTTTGAGCTTTTAAACGAACTCTGCAAAAAGTTTAAAAAAAAAATACATGTTTCATTAGGAATGACAACACAAAAGGAAGTCATTTTGATTTATAATTTCTTTAAAAAAAGAAAGAGAAATAAAGATCTGGTTTTTTATCATTGTACTTCGGATTATCCTGCAAAATTTAATGATTTAAATTTGCTTAATATTTCATATCTAATTAAAAAATTTAAAAATAAAATCCATGACATAGGATTTTCTGGTCATCATTTGGGAATAGCTGTTGATATATGTGCGTACGCTCTTGGCGCTAATTACATTGAAAGACATATCACTTTAGATAGAACTTATAAAGGAACCGATCATGCTGCATCTTTAGAGCCTAGGGGATTAAGTAAACTTGTAAGAGACTTAAAAGCTGCAAACTTATCTTTAGGAAATAAAAATAGTGTATTGAAAAGTGAGAAATTGCAAAGAAAAAAGCTTAAAAGAATTATTAAATTATAACTATTTGTTTATTTTTATAACTATTAATTTTCTAAATAAATATCTTAGTAATGCAGGTTCTGTATAATTGATTTTTATTTTCGTACTTTCATCTTTATTTATTTTTTTAAAGAAAAGATTAATTTTTTTTGTAGAAAAATGCTTTCTTTTATAATTTTCAAAAATTTTCTCTTTTAATAAAAAAAATTTATTCGAATTCAATAAAAATATTAATACTAATTTTAAAATTCTAATAGGTGCTCTTATAAAATTAATTCGATCATAACTAAAAAAAATAAAATACCTAAAGAATAAAAAATATCTAGTTATAAAATTGATTTTTTTTCTTTCTTTGTTGGTATTTAAATTGCTTAATGTATTTGATATCAAAGACAACGTATCATTGTTAGCATTATTATAAAGAAAATTTAAATTATTTTTNGTTTCATTATTTATTTGGTTTATATATTTTTTAGAAACTTCATAATTTTGTATAAATTTTTTTAAACCATCATAACTATTAAAAGTTATCGAAAAATTATTATAGTATTCATTCTGTATGTTATTTGGATCTACGAAATTTACAGACATACTTCTTTTATTTGACAATAAAGTTTCTGCACATGTTGTACTATTATAATGTATTATAAAATCATAATTTAAATAAAGTTGGGGTAATAAAAAATTATTTTTTAAAATTAAAACATTTTTCTCTTTGCTAAATAATTTTTTATAATGCTCTTTTCCTTCAAATGGATGAATATTTAAAATAATTTTCAAATCTTTAAAATCATTTATTATTTTTTTCAAAAATTCAGTATAATTTTTAAAAATAATATNTGCATTTAAAAGATATTCTTTGATTAGTTTACTGCTATCTTTAGAATTGTAATACATTTTTTTTTCTAGGTCAGTTTTATCAAGCTTTCTTGAGGTGTAATTTTGGTTACTGTTTGGAAAATTTGTATTTACGACTATAGTTTTTTTTGATGTTTTTCTCTTAGAGTAAATATAGCTATAATCACTTTTAAATAACTCAAATCTTTGATTTCCTAATACATAAACATTTTTAGTATCAATGTTTGTGTCTATCAACATTTCTTTTATGTATTCACCCCATACAATATAGGCATCAACGAATTTTAAATTTTTTGATAAATTTGAAGAAAACTCTCTGATGTGCTGTTTTCCAGAAGTCCAACCAAATGGCACTCCCTCATTATCTATAACAATAATTTTTATGTTTAATCTTTTTAAATCCTTTGCAATATAAATATTTTCAGGCCTTAAATTTTGTAAAATAACTATGTCTACATTGATTAAATAAAGTTCGTAAATGTGATAAAGATTAATTAAATAAATCTCATTATTTTCTTCTTTTAGTATCTTATCAGTCAAAGCCAGGTAGCCATTTAAATCCCTTTGAAAATGATCAACCACAATAGCTATTTTCATTTTTTCATTTTTTTTGAAGTTTTTTTAAAATCATTTAAATTATTGATATCAAAAGTTTCTTTGTCATTTCTCAAATATGCAAAAACTTTTTTTCCTGAAACAGTATTTTTTTTGAGTAACTTCGCTTTAAATATATCTATAGCTCCATCATGAATATAGCAAGTTGGCAATAACTGGTCTGCTTGATTGCACATGTAATCTAAGCTATTTTTAGATTTTAATCTTTTAAATCCATAATTATTTATTAAAAAACCTTTTTTATCTATCTTGTAATATTTTTCTAAACTCTTCTTAATCTCTATAACAGATCTAATGCTATCAAGATCCTTATAATTTCTTTTTAGAATGTTTAACATTTTTTTAATATCTTTAACATCTCTATTTGGGAATGTTGGTCTTAAATGAATATATATGTCNGTTTTATAATTTAAATTATTATTCAACCAGTTTTCATTAAATTTAAATGTATCTAAATCACTCGAATAATCTCCTGAAATTTTTTTTGGTCTAGTGTAAAAATATTTTGCACCATATTTTTCTGCAATCTTTGCATATTTTTTACTATCCGTTGAAACAATTACATAATCAACATCTTTCAATTTTAGAGCTTGAATAACTGAATATGCTATTAAAGGTTTACCATTAATTAATCTTATATTTTTGTTCTTTAACCTTTTTGAGCCTGATCTTGCAGGTATAAGAGCTACTATATTAATTTTTTTCAATTTTTAAAATATTTTGTGGTTTATTTGTTAGAGGATTTAAACTAAATCCAGAATTAAAAAATAAATTTTTTATATCTTTATTGATAAAATTTTTAAAATTTTCAATACTAGGATATACATTAATATTAATTACATCTCTTTTCCTTGTTAAAGGCTTTCTTGCTCTATGCAAGTTGATACTGTTTTTAAATATAACAATATTTCCAAAAAAAGTTTCACATTTATGAGAGTTATCATCTAAAATATCTTTAAATTTTTCTTGTTGTTTTCTGTCATAAAAACCAGCTTTGAAAATTTTTTTTGAATTTATGGTATCAATAATTTCCATAGCTCCTTCTTGCGAACTCACATTATCAAGATAAAACATAAGCTTAAGACTATGTCTTGTTGAGTTATCTGTATGCCATAAATAACTATCTTCATTGTCTTTATTTGAAAAATCAGTTCTATAAATATGGTAGGAGTAAATTTTAAAACTTGATTTATAATAATTTTCTACACAATTAATAAGCTCAGTTGTAAAAATTTNCTTTAAATCATTTTGATTTAGAAAAGTAGGATTTAAATAAGAAACTTTTTCATTTTCATAAATTAAATTTTTTTTTTGCCCAAAAGATTTTGAAATTTCATCTGCTAAAAATTTTAATTTATCTTTATTTTTTTCATTATTGAAAATAATAAAACCTCTTTTTTTTAGATCATAAGATAATTCATTAAATTTAAAAGAGGGTCTTGCTTTAAGTAAAAACACTAATTTTGCTAAAAAGTAATTAATTTCATGAAGAATATTACAAAAAATAGAAAGCTTGTTATTAAAAATCTTAAATTTAAATAGTTGAAAATAATTTTTTAATAATCTAATCATTAAACGATTTATTAAGTATCATAATGATTCCAGTATTTAAACCAAAAATAACTTTTGAAGATATTAAAGCAATAAACGATAGTTTAAAAAAAAATGAAATATCCGGAAGCTTTGGTAAGTCTATATCTGATTTTGAAAAAAATTTTGCTGAATATATAGGTACTAAATATGCTGTAACTACATCCAGCGGTACTACTGCCTTGCACTTAGCAATAGATATTTTGAATCTTCCAAAAAAAAGTGAAATTATATTAAGTTCTTGTACAAATATAGCTACAGCTTTGTCTATTGTTCATAATGGTCATGTTCCTATACCTATTGATAGCAATATTTCTACATGGAATATTGATGTAAATAGTATTGAAAAAAGTATTAGCAAAAAAACAAAAGCCATAATAATTGTTCATTTTTTAGGAAAGCCTGTTGAGATAGAAAAAATCAATTATTTGAAAAAGAAATATAAGCTAATTGTAATAGAGGATGCGGCTGAAGCACATGGAGCTTTATATAAGAATAAAAAGGTTGGAAGCTTTGGAGATCTAAGTTGTTTTAGCTTTTATGCAAATAAAATTATTACAAGTGGCGAAGGTGGAATGATATGTACAAATAAAAAATTATATAAAGATAAAATAAAGTTATATAAAAATCTTGGATTTACACTCCCTAGATTTAAACATTTTGTTAATGGATATAATTTTAGAATGACAGCAATCCAAGCAGCACTCGGTAATTCACAATTATCACAAATAGAAAAAATAATTAAAACTAAGATAAAAATTGCAAATAGGTACATAAATAACTTAAAAAAAATACCTGAAATTATTTTACCTTTATATAATAAAAATGAGAGAAATGTATTTTGGCAATTTGGAATTAGAGTGAACTCTAAATCTCCTATAACAAAAGTTAATTTAGTCAAACACTTAAAAAAAAATGGAATAGACACTAGAAGCTTTTTCTTTTCTATTAGAAATCAGCCTTCTTTGAGAAAATTTATACCTAATAGAGTGCCAAAAACCCCTAATTCTAATTTGCTTTGGAAGCAAGGCATATACCTTCCATCATCACATGACATATCTAATAATGAAATAGATTTTGTTTGTAAAAAAATAAAAGAATTTTTTTAGTGATCGGAATATTTTTAACAAAGAGAAATTTTGGTGAAGGTGGTGGTAAAACTTTTACAGACGAAATATTTTTTTCATTTATCAAAACTCTTAAAAAGAATGATAAAAATTATATTTTTATTATTTCGAATGATTTGAATAAAAATTACATAAAAGCTTTAAATAAAAAAAAATTAATTTATAGAGAAATCTATGAAAATAACTTTATAAAAAAAATTCTAATTTTTATTTGTCATCAATCAAAAATTGCAAATTTCCTCATTAATAAGCTTAATATTTTGAAAATAAATAATTTAGTTAAAAAAAACAAATGTAAGTTAATTTGGTTTTTGTCCTCAGAATACAGAGAGCCTATTGATATTCCTTATATTTCAACTGTTTGGGATATGCAGTTTAAAACACACCCTCAATTCGATGAAACTGGATCTTTTTTCAAAAAAATATTTAAAGAAAAAGTTAATGTTAACTTTATAAAAAATTCGANAATAGNAATTACTGGAACAAAAATAGGAAAAAAACAAATAATTGACTTTACCAATTATAAAAAAGAAATATTAATCCTTCCTCATCCAGTATCAAATGATTTTTTAAAAAGTTCATATAGTAAAATTAANAAAATAGGTAAATTATTTTTAAAAAAAAAATATTTTTTTTATCCAGCAAACTTTTGGAAACATAAAAATCATTTAAACCTTATTCATGCTTTTAATTTATTTCAAAAAAAAAACCCAGATTATAATTTAGTTTTAACAGGTTCTGAGAAAAATAATTATTTACAAACAAAAGAATTAATTAACAAGTTTAATTTAAATAAAAAAGTATATATATTTAAATATGTTAGTATTAAGAAATTAATTGCGTTGTATGATAACTGTCACGCTGTAATTTATGTACCATTCTCTGGACCTGAAAACTTGCCTCCTCTAGAAGCTATGGCTAGAAAAAAGTTGTTAATCAATAGTACTTACCCTGGAGCGTTTGAACAACTTAAAAATTTTCCAATATATATAAGACCTCATTCAGTTAAAAGTATACATGATGGAATGATTAAATCACTTCAGAAAAATTACAAAAAAAAAATAAATAAAAGTTTAAAATATGTTAGATCAAAAGTATCAATTAATTATATAAAAGAAATCAAAAGAAAATTATTGGAATTAAATGCTAAAAACTTCTGAAATTTTTTTAATTTTATTATCATCCAAGTCTAATACTGACATATATTTGATTTCATTTAAAACTTCATTTCTTTTAAGAAAATTCAAATTTCCTGAATTATCCCTACTCTCTCTAAACTTAGCAAAATCAAAAGTTTGAAAATTGTCCATCAATTTTATTTTATGTTTATAATTTTTTTTTATGAAATATGAATTATTTCTTGCAGAATTTGTAAAAAGAAAATCATAACCTTTCTTATCTGCTAATTTCTTCAAAGCGTTAAGAGATGCACCATAATATTTATTTGAATAATGCTTGTTTTCCCTTACAAAATCTTTGTCATACGGTACGGTCAAAGAATGTTTTTCTCCAAAAATACTATTATATTCTACAATTACAATTATTGGCTCTATCACATTAATACTATCCCAAATCCAGTAATCATTTCCATCTATATCTATAGATAAAATTCCAATATTTTTTGAATTTGTGTGATTTTTTAAGAATTTATTAATATTTTCTTTATCTACGAAATGTTGATAAGCCTCTATTTCATGTTTCCAATAGTAGTAACTGTTTTTAATTATTTGTATGTTATGAGCACTACCATCAAAGATTAATCCCTTCCAGTTATTGTTTAATAGAAGAAATTTAGTGTTGGACTCATTATAATTCTCAACTCCAAACTCTATAAAGTTTTGATATTGAGATGTTATCTCGATTTTATCAATTAAATATTGAATAATACCATCATCTCCAAATTGAGAAAATACCTTAAACTCACATTCCTCAATATTATTTAATTGATCTATTTGTTTATTATTATTAATTAAACTTTTAGCTAACAGTATTTTTTTTATATCTTGATTTCTTTTATCTAAAAAAAATTTATTTAATATTTTNTAAAATATGTTTTTCATTTTTAAGTANAATTGATTTGTACCCTATTGTAAAAAAAGGGCTAGTTATATTCTTTATATTTATTATTTTAAAATTGTTTTTATTTAAAAATTTTTTTAAACGATCCTCTGAAAAAACCCTNATAGGGTAAGAACTATCATTTATAGATTTTGGCACATATTGAATATAATATTCATCGTTATGTATTCTAGATTTGANAGGAATTTTATCTATTAAAATATAATTAATATTTGATTTTTTAACTTTTTCCAATGTTCGATATGGTGTATCAAGGTATTGAAGAGATCCAGAAAAAATTGCTATATTTGGATTATCTTTTTTTATGCATTTTTCAAAATTTTTATAAAATTTAATTTTTTCATTTTCTATAATTTTTTTTCCTATATTAACGTAATGACTTTGTTCAACTATGCTCCAACTCTTGATATTACTTTTTAAGTAATTAAAGTTTGAAAAGTAGATACTCCCTAAGCTACCGCCAAAATCAAGAATACTAATCTTTTTTAATTTTTTTTTAGCTTTGTTTAAAAATCTTATTATTTCTACATCGTTTATTTTATTTTTAAATAATATGCCATCTCTTTCGTAAAACTCATGATGTCCTAATTCATTAATTTGGGTTTTATAAATTTTTTTAATTTTATGTAAAATATTTGAATATTCATATCCCGCAGAGTATTTCTTTGCTTCTTTCCAGCTCTTATACTTATGACTTAACCAAACTCGACCAATTAAATTAGAAAGGAATCTACTTAGCATAGAATAATTTATTAAATAATAATTTTATCCTATTATAATAATTAATTTTATGTTTCAAATATTTTGAAATCTCTTTTTTTGCTTCTACATTTTCGAATTTTTTATCTGGTTTGTAATAATTATTAAACTTTTTAAATTGATTAATATTCAAATCGTAATCTAGACGAGTATTGGTGGCTTTTTTATCAAAACCAATATTTTTGACTAAACTTGACTTAAAATATAATGTTAAATTATTATTGATATAGTTTGAAGCATACCACTTTATTGCCCATGAATTTTTATTTTTAAGCATTTTGTAATAGTTATATGAATTTAAATAATTGAAATTACTCATTTTTTCTGAATCAAAATTTTTAACCTTTTTAAGTAAAAAATTAGTGTTTCTATTATGTTTTATCCAGGCTCTTTTCCAGGTGGACCAGCCCCATCCACCAGATCCTTTTAAAAAAAAAGATCTTGGGATTTTTTTACCAAACTTGATTGGATACATATATCCTTCAATTGAAGCGATTTTTTTGTCTTTTTCATAATAATTTAGATAATAATTCATTACTTTAAGAAACTCTTTTGATACGAGTATGTCATCCTCTAAAACTATACATTTATCATGAGTTTTAAAAACAAAATCTAAACCTCTAGTAATATTTATCCTTAAACCGACATTTTTTTTATTAATTATAAATTTTGAGTTTTTTGTTTTTATATTTTTAAATAAGTATTCCTTAACTTTATCAACATCTTTTTTATCTTTTATATTTTTTGGACCATCTATGAATAATAAAACTTTACTTTTAAAAAAAATTGAATTTTTTTTTAGAGATTTTAATGTTTTTTTTAAAACATCTAATCTATTATATGCAAAAATTGCAATTGGTGCATATTTCATTTTATTTTATTAATTTCTTTAAATTGTAAAAAAGTTTATGAGTTAAAGCAAATAAAGTTAAGGTAACATTAGCGCTTCCATTATTTGGAAAAACTGATGAACTTAATATAAATAAATTCTTTGTGCCATGTACTTTTAAATTTTTGTTACAAACCCCATTAGATTTGTCATGAGAAATTTGAAGTCCACCTGAACTATGATTTGTATCTAAAATATTTCTATTAAATATTTTATTTGANAAAAGATTTTTAGAAATTTTTAAATTTCCATATTTTTTTTTATTAAAATACTTTTTCAACTTTTTACATATTATTAAAAACATTTTTCTTTCTACGTTACCGATTTTCCAATTAATATATGCTTTATTTGTNCCATCTTGAAGTTTTTGATTTTTTAAATAAATTTTACTTTTAGAATTTTTTANATGNTCNGATTGAGCATANACTAAAAGTTCTTTATCAAAAAAAGCTTTGATTCTNCCTGTTTTTAAATAATGAATTAATAATTCAAAAAAAATTTGNAATAATTTTATGTTTAAAAAAACTTTTAAAATTTTATAAATTNTGAAATTATTTTTAATATCCTTNATTAGATCTTTTGACTCATCAATATNCTTTTGAAATTTTGATAAAAATTTAAATTCAATNCTAACATTTAATTTATTTTTNTTATCATAATATCTTATTTTTGGTTGAACTGAATTTCCTCGCAAATAAAAATTCTCAAAATCTTCTCTAAATTTTTCTTCATTATTACTNAAATCTAATTTTCCNATATAAAATCCGATATGATCAGANAAAAATTTTCCTATATTTCTATTATTTTTAAATGGAATTTTTTTATTTTTTTTATTCATCAACATTAATCTAACAGATTCTATTGTGCCACTTGCAATTACAAAAATTTTTGAATCGAAAGAAATGTTTTTTTTATTATTTTTACAAATTAATTTTGTCATTTTATTTTTTTTAAAAATAAAATTTAATGCTGTTGTGTTTTTAATTATTTTAATATTTTTTTTGTGGTCAATTTTAAATTTTTTTGATAAATCTGGATTATTTAAAAAAATTGTTTTATATTTATAAAAATCATCTGAAATTTTTTTTTCTTTAAATTCTTTCTTTATTCCCAACACTTTATATACTGCTGTATAAAGTCTAGCAAAATCCTCAAATTTAGTGCCCCAATAGTTTTTTTTAAAATCCTCGTAATTCATTTCAGCTAATTGACCACCCCACCTGGAACTGTTCCCTCCCATTTTTATTCCAAGATGATTGTTAGATGCTTTGTGATCTATTCCTAAATTAATATTTCTATTTCTATTTTTATCAGATTGTTTTAGAGATCCCTTTTCAATTATTAATACCTTTTTATCAAGATTAGATAATAAATTTGCCAAGTAAATACTTGCTAAGCCATATCCAATTATGCAGACATCGTAGTCTAATTTTTTATCTATAATTTTTTTTCTTTTCATTTTTTAAGTTACGATCAATCTCTAAAATATTTTTACTTAAAAATTTGGCATAGGATTTTTTAATTCTAAAATGAGTTGGTAAAATTATGATTTTGTTAATCAAATCATCAATATTATTCAATTTTTTATTATTTNTATTATTTGAGATTTTTTCACAGTTTTCATAAAATAATTTTCCAGTATCCAGTCCTTTTTCATATAATTTTTTACGAATTTTATAAGAATTTTCAGACTGAATTAAATAAAAGTTAAATGAATTTTTAAAGATATCTTTTTTACTAAAATCAGATGGTAAGACACTTAAACTTCTTAAATGCTTGTAATATATTTCAGAAATTTTTTGTCTATGTCTAATTGTATTTTTTAAAGATGAAATCTTACTCTCTAGCTCCCAGTAAAATCCATTTGAAGGATTTGTGAAATAATTATTATAAATTTTTTCAGATGAAAAATAATTTTTTTTTATTTTTTTATTATTTTTTTTTTTTATAAAAAAAAATGTAAAAAAATTAAAAACGGATTGTAAAGTTAATACTTGATATAATTTAGTTTGAAGAGCTTGAGGCAAATAGTCAAATAAAGTTAAANTTTTCCAATTTTTTGTATGATTTGCAATGAACTCATAAAGCTTTTTATTTTTTGTATAAATTGCTCCTCCATAAAAATAATTGAGAGCTTTGAAAGATGAAAAACTAAAAAAAGATGCATCAGATAAACTATTTATTCTTGTGTTTCTAGATTTACCAAAATAAGAAATTGCACAATCTTCGATAACTTTTACATCAAATTTTTTACAATAATTACAGATCTCTTTATAATTATGTTCGTTCACATGATAATGAGTAATAATCAGGGCTAAAGGTTTATACTTTTTAATTTTTTTTTTGAGATCATTCAAGTTCAAACATGTTGTTTTTTTTTTGAAATCTACAAACAATGGCTTTGCTCCAGCTTTTTTAATCAAATGAATAATAGCAGGTATCGTGAATGGAGCTATTATTACTATTTTTTTTTTATTATACTTTAAAAAATATTTTAAAATTAGATATACAGCAGTCCTTGCTCTTCCAATAAATATTAAATTCTTNTTATTTAAACTAAANATTTTAGAAATCTTNTTTTTTATTTTATGAGTTCTNNTAAAAAAAAAAAAATTAAATAAATTTGAATATGATATAGGATGAATTATTTGTCTTGGAAATTTTGTATTGAAATTAAGCATAAAGGTTATTAATTGATACATATTAGATATGAAAAAAAAAGAAAGGGTAATTATAACCGGTATATCTGGTCAGGATGCTTCCTATTTAATTGATGAGTTAAAAAACAAATATAAAATAATCGGACTATCTCGAATTACAAAAAAAAAAACCAAAATAAAAAAAAATGCTAAAATTATTCATACTGATTACTCAGTAAAAAATTTAAAAAAAATTATTGAAGTTTATAAACCAGTAAAAATTTTTAATATGGCAGGTCAATCTAANCCTTCAACNTCTTGGATANTACCTTCNGAAACTATATTTTCAATTGTAACTATTACACTTAATCTTTTGGAATCAATAATTTCCACCAATAAAAAAATTAAGTTTTTTAATTGTTCTACAAGTGAAATATTTTCAAAAAAGAAACAAAAAATAAGTGAATTAACAAAAATTGAACCTCAAAACCCTTACGCATGCGCAAAAGCCTTTGCGCATAATCTTGTAAAATCTTATAGAAATAAATATAAAATTTTCGCTGTCAATGGAATTTTATTTAATCATGAATCACCTAGGAGAGATAAACAGTTCTTGGTTAAAAAACTAGTTGTGGAAGGTATATCTGTTTCAAAAAAGAAACAAAAAAAAATCTATCTTGAAAGTTCCTATCATGTNAGAGATATTNCACATGCTAAAGATGTTGTTAGAGCTATTATAAAAATAATGGACTCTAAACTTAATGAAGATTTTATAATTGCAAGTGGAAAATCTAGATCTATAAAAGAGATAAGTAAAATCATATGTAAAAAAATTGGAATCAAATCAAATTGTATCATTTTTAAGGATAAAAAATTTAAACAAATGTCTTACAAGATTGCTAACAACAATAAGATTAAAAATAAATTAAAATGGAAACCTGAATATTCATTTCAGGGTTTAATTGAGGAAATGATNAAAAAAGAAAAAAATGAAACTTAATACNATTACCAAAGAAAATGTTTTTATTATTTCTGAAATTGGTATNAATCATGATGGGTCATTTAATAAAGCAAAAAAACTTATAAAATTAAGTAAACAAAGTGGTGCACATGCAGTAAAATTTCAAATTAGGAATATTAANAAAATATATAATAAAGNAAGTAAAATTAAAAAAAATAATACCGAAGCATCAAATCAATACATTTTTAATGTTTTAAAAAAAACACATTTAAGTTTAAAACAATATATAAAGCTAATTGATTTTGCCAAGGGTATTGGCTTAAAAGTTGGTGTTACTGCTTGGGATCAAAATACTGCAAAAATTTTAAAATATAAAAATGTGGATTTCATAAAAATCGGATCTCCTGATTTTGAAAGTTTGTTTTTAATTGAAGCTTGTATAAAAGTTAAAAAGCCAATTATTTTATCTACTGGTATGAGCGATCTAAAATCAATAAAAAAAAACTCAAATATTTTAAAAAAATATGATTTTGCATTACTACACTGTTGTAGTTCTTACCCCCCAAAAAACAGAGAAATATCTTTAAAATTTTTAAATTCTTTAGATAATTTATCCAATGTTATTGGATATTCAGGACATGAGGTTGGATTTCATCCCACAATTTTATCTTTATTTTTTGGAGCAAGAATAATTGAAAGACATATTACATTAAATACNAAAGATAACGGACCAGATCATTCAAGTTCTTTGAACCCAACTGATTTTAAAAAAATGTCTCTATTAATTATAAAAGCTAATAAATATTTGAAAAAAAAAAGAACTTTAAAGGAATTTATTCGTAAATTTCAACTTGAAAATGCAATAAGTTCAATTGGAAAAGATAACAAAATTTTAAGTCAAAATACAAAATTTAATAAAATAGTTTTAGGAAAATCTCTCGTTTTTAATAGAGACTTAAATAAAGGTTTAGTATTAAAGCGTGAATTTCTTGATGAGAAAACCCCCGGTTATGGGCTTACAAGCATAAATTATAAAAAATTTTTAGGAAGAAAATTATTAATGAAAAAAAGAAAAGGCGATTATTTATCAGTCAATGATTTTAAGACAAATAAATTGGTCTATCCTAAACTACCACTAAAATGGGGTCTTGTTGGAAGACTCGGGGATTTTGAGGAATTTATAAAAAATAAACCAAGGTTAATGGAAATACATTTAACCTGGCGTGAATTATTAAATCCAAAGAAAATTAGTAAAAGTATAAGTTATAATCAAGAGTT
>FUFK010039316.1_pt1 | contig 37866 bp, 37 predicted proteins | sample 1021851 | NCBI WGS metagenome assembly FUFK01 (sample SAMEA51879418, study PRJEB19060) | metagenome
CAAGGGATCGATATCGATCGATCCACCCTGGCCGGTTGGGCGGGACAAGCCGCTGCACTGCTCGATCCCATCGTTACCCGCATTCGGGAAGAAGGTCTCCAGGCTGCCAAAATTCACGCTGACGACACGCCCGTGCCGATGCTGGTTCCCGGCAGGGGCAAGACTGCGCAAGGCAGGCTGTGGACCTATGTCGTCGATGATCGTCCATCAGGCGGCGCAGGCCCCGCACTGGTCTGGTACAGATTCACCCCTGACCGCAGCGGTATCCATCCCCAGTCTGAGCTCAGGCAGTTCACCGGTCTGCTTCAGGCCGACGGTTATGCAGGCTTTGACAAGCTCTATGCCACGGGTCGCATCCGTGAAGTTGCCTGTTGGGCGCATTTCCGGCGCAAGATATTCGAGAACCACCAGAACAGCCCAACACCGCTGACCAGCGACCTGCTCGAACGGATTGGAAGGCTGTACCGGATCGAGGAAGAGATACGCGGCAGGCCACCCGATGTCCGTCGACGGCACCGCCAGGACCAAAGCAAGCCCCAGATCGAGGAACTGCGCGTCGTGACCGACGATGCGCTGCGACGCCTGTCGCCCAAGTCGGCGATGGCCAAGGCGCTCGCCTATGGCCGCAAGCGCTGGACCGCGCTCACCCGTTACCTCGACGGGGGCATTGCCGAGATCGACAACAATATCGCTGAACGGGCCATGCGCTCCGTTGCCATCGGGCGGAAGAACTGGCTGTTCGCCGGTTCGAAGGCGGGCGGCGAGCGCGCCGCTGCGATCTATTCCGTTATCGAGACCTGCAAACTGAACGGCATCGAACCGCAGACCTATATCGCCGACGTGATCGAGAAGATCGCCGGAGGCTGGCCCGCCTCGCGCTGGGACGAACTCATGCCTTGGAACTGGACAGCCGATGTAGCGCCAGTCAGCCCCATGACAGTTAGGAGGGCGGCATGACCGACCGGGTTGCCCGCCTGCACATCGCGCTTGCCGATACCGCCCCCTTGATCTGGCGCAGGGTCGAGGTGCCCGTCGAGGCCAGCCTCAAGATGCTGCACGATGTCATCCAGGCCGCAATGGGCTGGCTCGATTATCATCTCTGGGAGTTCGAGGTAGGCGAGAGGCGATATGGCGTACTCGATCCCGACTGGCCCGACGATCGCCTATTCGCGGCCAGGAACACCAAGCTCAAGGCCTTGCTCAACCGCGATGTCCGCCAATTCTTCTATACCTACGACATGGGCGACAACTGGAAGCATATCGTCACCGTCGAAGCTGTCGCAGAAGGCCAACCCGGAACAAAATATCCACGATACGTCGAGGGCGAATACCGCGCCCCGCCCGAAGACTGTGGTGGAACGCCCGGCTTTGAAGCCTTCCTCGATGCCATCGCAGACCCCAAACACCCCGAGCACGACGACGCCACCGAGTGGCATCTTGGTTGCTACGGCAAAGCATTCGCTCCCGACGAAATCGACGAACGCGATGCAAACCTCAGGATCGGCGCCATCGCCAAGCGCCGCGCAGCAGGCAAAGCCTCGCAGGACAGGAAATCACACTGACAAGGCGGCCTCTGCGCCACGCTTACGGCCGAGTGTTCGTGCGACTGCTTTTAGGGGAATCATGAAGATGCTCGAATGTCCGATATTGGGGTGGTAAGCGGACATTGGAGGTGTAAGTTCAGCGTATGTCGGCTCGTCCCAAGTTCAAGCTTTCGAGGCTTCGCGAAATCGGCTGGGCGAAGTGGGACCCTATAGGATTGCATGGGACCGATAGCCAACCTGACGATGAATATGACAGCTATCTAATTCAAGCTGCCGGGCGCCTTTGGAACGGTGCAACCGAGGAAGAAGTAGCGGACTACTTGGTCAGTATCGAGAGCGAATACATGGGCCTGGGCGAGGCAGCGGGTGCTCACCAAAGAGCATGTGAAGTCGCTGACGCTCTGAGCAGATATGTTGCCGAGCTACGCGCCTAGTGACGGCAATGGGGTCGTAAGCGGAATGGCTGCTTTCGGCACGTGTCTCGCAAAAGCGGCCGAGCGTTCGTTGCGTCGATTATCGTTTGTCTGGCCTCGCGTTAGCTTCGGACTTTAGTTTTCTGAGGCGCTCGGAGCACACCTCATGCACCACTCGGCCAAGCTCTTCGACCTGCTCACCGAGCCACTCGAGCTCTTCCTTGGTAATTCGGTAATGCTTAGAGTAGCGCGCTTTCACGTATGCTTCCTTGAGCTTCTCGAACCGCGAGCGATCCTTACGGTTGTCGCGCGGCCAGACGTAAGTGAGACGATGATCAATCCGCTCGGCCTGAGTGCGCAAGAAACCCAAGTTGTGGACATGGGGAGTGTAGAAAGTGCAGACCAGCAGTACACAATGATACAAGCTTTCCGCAGCTTGATGCATTAAGAACGCTGCTCTCTTATACCGTCCCTTATCCAAAAGATGATTAGCGCTGTCGACGAAATCGGTCGCTCCGGGCAGCCACTCGTCAAAATACTCCTGCGCCATGGCTAGCGCCTGCGTGGGTGTCTTGGGTTTCGGCGTATGGAGTTCGCTGTCGTCGGACTGGTAGAGCGCGACCCCGTCCTGCTTCACATCCATGAAGAAATAGCGGCCATGGGCTAACCCGTCGTTCACTTCCTGAAGCGTGTGGACGATGAAGTTCACCGGCGTGTGCAGCGTGCCGGTCACGCCGTATTCGCGCATNANNCGGTCATCGAGCTTNGACCAGTACTTGANNCGGTCNNNCAGNCGCTTGTCNTTGACNATNANNAGCAGNTCNTAGTCNGACTGGTANCCCTTNGCNGTNTGNGGTTCNTCGACCCANGTNCCGCGTGCATAGCTGCCGTACAGGATGACCTTGAGGATCCGGCCGGCCTTCTTCCAATCGTGCTTGGCCAAAGCAAAAGCGTCGTCGAACTCTTCAAAGATCAGCTGCACCACGCGTTCGATCTCGCGCTGCTTTTGCGGGGGAAGATGATCGAAGTCGGTCTTCATCGCTCAAACCTTAGCAAGCTGTTCGAGGGGTTGCACCTGCCGTGTGCGGGAGCGCGTGGCGACGGCGCCACCTAGGTCGCTGAGAAGCCGTGCACAGACGGCTTCGCGTTAGTAACAATCCGATAAGGATTGTTGTTAGCTTAGTTAAGGGGCGCTGGAGCCCAGCATTTCTGCGGGTTTGAGGCCGGTTTCGGTTACCGATAGACCGAACTTCCGGTTCCCGATAGACCGAGCTCCCGGGTTCCCGATAGACCGAATATTGCACAGCCTTATCCACAGGGCCGCCGTCCCGTCTCCGGGGATACGCCATGGTCTACGCTCCATCGCCTTTATCCTCCTTTGCAGCAATTCGCTGCCCAGTCTTCCATCAGCAGCCTGCGCTTTTCCAGCAGATTGCCGCGCCGGTAGGCTGCCTCGGTCTTGTCCTTCACCACATGGGCCAGCGCTGCTTCTGCGACATCGCTCGGGTGGTTGGTCTCCTCGCTCGCCCAATCGCGGAAGGCCGAGCGGAACCCGTGAACCGTGCAACTCTCCTTCATCTCGCGCAGCAGCTTGGTAAGCGTCATGTCGGACATCGCCTTCCTCCCCCGCATCCCGGGAAAGGCGAGGTCACAGTTCCTGATCCGCAGTTCCATGCAGCGCTCGATAATCCGTATCGCCCGATCGCAGAGCGGCACGACATGCTCGCGATTGGCTTTCATCCGCTCTTTGGGGATGGTCCATAGTTTCTCATTGAGATCGAACTCGTCAAAGACCGCATGGCGCACTTCGCCCGAGCGGGCAGCGGTGAGGATCGCAAACTCCAGCGCCAGCCTGCTGTAGCTCTCGCGCTCGCGCAGGCGCGGGATGAAGTCAGGCAGCTTCGCATAGGCCATAGCCGCGAAGTGCCCTTCCTGCCTGGGCTGACGTGGCAGGCCCTTGCTGATCGCGCGCATGGGCGCCTCGCTGTCGCGGTATCCGGAGGCATAGGCCCAGTCGAGCACTGTTCCGATCCGCTGGCGCACCCGGCGCGCGGTTTCTGGCTTTGCCAGCCAGATCTCGGCCAGCACGTTGCGGATCATGGGGCCCGTGATGTCATTAACCTGCACGTTGCCCAGATGCGGGAAGGCGTAAGCCTCCAGCGTCCTGATCCATTGCTTCTCGTGCTTCTCGTTGCGCCAGGTCGATCTATGCTGTGCGAGTACCTTCGCGGTCGCCTCGCGAAACGTGGGAATGCCTTGTGCCTTCCTGCGTTCAAACAAAGGATCGAGTCCGAGTTCGACCCAGGTCCGGATCTCCCGCGCCCGCTCTCGCGCAATTGCGAGCGATATCTTCGATGCACTGCCCAGACCAAAATCGCGGCGATTGCCGCTTTTCTGAACCCGGACCATCCAGCTCTTCGTGCCCGACGGCTTCACCACCAGATAAAGCCCATCTCCGTCNCCTATCCTGCCGGGTCTCGTCGCGGCCTTAACCGCTGTTGCCGAAAGCTTTCCCATGACTCGAATTCTCCCACATTTATTCCCACAAATCCAATCGGACNCCGATGGATGAGCAAGGACAGTGTGGGACCCGAATCACCTGATAAGCCGCGCAAATTCTTGGCTTTCTCGGGTCGCCGGTGGAAAATAGGGGAAAGGGTGGTGGCGGAGCAGGAGGGATTCGAACCCTCGATACGGGGTTACCGTATACACACTTTCCAGGCGTGCGCCTTCGACCACTCGGCCACTGCTCCGCATTCTCCTTGGCTACCCTACCGCTTCGCTGCTCGAGGACGATGGGCAAAACCCGATCGGCGCTCAAGCGCACAGCGCGGTAGCGCCGCAAAAGAGCCGCGCGTCTAGCGGCGCCCGATGCGAATCGCAAGCCAATGCGCGGGCAGTATGGCGCCGAGGCCCGATTTCGTGCTATGATCCATTTGCGCGACGGTGCTGCGCGGATCAGGCATCCCCTGCGAACACCGCCACGAGGCCCCCTCCCGTCCGTACAATGCGCGAGAGGGGGCTTTCGTTTTGCCGGAGCGGGTGGCACTCCCCTGCAGATGACCAAATCGCTTTTTCCGTTCGCCGCGCTGCTCGCGCTTGCTGCTCCCGCGCAGGCGCAGGACGAGGCCGCGCCGCCTTCGCCGGGCGAAATCGTCGCGCAGGCACCTGCNGCGGAATGGACCACCATTGCCCCGNANGACTTGCTGGTNATGACGCTGGCCTCCGCGCCAGANGGCACCGCGCGCGAGGTGGTGATCCAGCTTATGCCCGCGCCTTTCAGCCAAGGCTGGGTCGGGAACATCCGCACGCTCGCCCGCACCGAATGGTACGACGGCACAGCGGTCAACCGCGTGCAGGACAATTATGTCGTCCAGTGGGGTGATTCGAATTACGACAATCCCGAGGCAGATGGGGCGGCGAAGCCGTTGCCCGAAGGGCTCGAGGTGATGGGAGAAGCTGAGTATACGGTCCCCTCTTTTGTCCCCCCCGCATCATCGATAAAGCGCGAATTGCAGGGCGCGGCGACGATGTCCGGCCTGATCGCAGCTGGGGTCAATNTTGATGCATTGATGGCGGAGCCCGAACCCACNCAGACCTCTGAGGCGAGACGAGCCCTAGCAGATCGTTACTCCCGGTTTGCCGCATTCACACAGGGTTGGCCAATTGGGGGGCGTGACGAAGAATTCTGGCCCGTCCACTGCTANGGCATGGTCGGTGTAGGCCGCGGGATGTCTCCCGACACGGGATCGGGCGCGGAACTCTATACGGTAATAGGCCATGCGCCGCGCCATCTCGATCGCAATATCGCGTTGGTTGGTCGCATCGTCGAAGGGATGGAACATCTATCCTCGCTCCCACGTGGCTCGGGCGCGCTGGGCTTCTACACTGCCGAGGAAGCGGACAAGCGCACGCCCATCGTCTCGGTGCGCGTCGCCAGCGANCTGCCCGANNNNGAGNGGCCNGCNTTCGAATNNCTNTCNACCGAAGGCGAANCCTTCGCGCGCTATGCCGANGCGCGCGCNAACCGCCGCGACCCGTTCTTCATCCATCCCGCAGGCGGCGCGGATATCTGCAACATCCCGGTGCCCGTGCGCCGNGTGGCCGATTGAGCGAGAGCGTATCCGTCACCGCGCCGCTCTGGCGCTGGACCGCGAAGAACGGCGTCAGCTGGTTCTTCGTGACAATCGANGGCGAAGCGGGCGAGAGCCTGTCGGCAACCGANGCGATGTGGCGGCTCGAACTGGGCGGCAAACGCGGGTTCCGCTCGCTCAAGGTCGAGGCATGCATCGGTGAAACCGTCTGGCAGACATCCTGCTTTCCNNGCGACGAGGGCGGCTGGATGCTGCCGGTCAAGGCACCGGTGCGCAAGGCCGAGAAACTCGCCGAGGGCGACCCGGTCGCGGTCACGCTGCGACCCGTNTAGAGCTTCTGCATCAACTCGATACGGTTGCCGAAAGGGTCTTCGGTGAAGCAGCGGTGATACCCCGCAATCGGCTTGTCTTCCCTGACGATTGCNCCCGCTTGCGCAAGCCNGGCGCGAAACTCTGCCAGATCGNCGACCAGCANCGCCGGATGCGCCTTGCGCGCCGGGCGGAAATCGGGATCGACCCCCAGGTGCAGCTGCANNGCNCCGCATTCGAACCAGCACCCGGCCGGGGAAAGGTTGGACGGCTTGGCCANTTCACGCATGCCGAGCAGATCGGTGTAGAANGCGCGGGCCCGGTCTTCGCCGCCCTCCGGCATCGCCAGCTGGACATGGTCGATGCCCAGCGGCGCGCTCACACCCGTTCGGCCTGCGCGATCGAATCGCTGGCCCGCAGGGCGCTGAGGATGCGCGACAGATGGGGCACGTCCTGCACTTCCAGGTCGATCTCGTAAGTGGTGAACGGGTGATCGAGCTGGGTCTGGTCGAGGCTCGTCACATTCACGTGGTTCTGCGCGAAGATGCCTGCCATTTCCGCGAGCGTCCCGGGCCGGTCGTAGAGCGTGACGCGCATGCGGCCGACTGCCCCGCGCGAACGCTTGCCCCAGGACAGATCCAGCCAGTCGCTGTCGATCCCGTTGGCAAGGTGTGCGCAGTCGATCGTGTGCACTTCGACCCCTTCGTTGGGCCGCCGCACGCCGACGATCCGGTCGCCCGGAACCGGGTGGCAGCAATGGGCCAGCTGGAAGCCCATGCCGGGCGTCAGGCCACGGATCGACAGCGCCTTGCCGCTCTTGGCCCAGTCGGGCTCGTTCTCGAGCTCTGCGGTGCAGCCGGGGACCAGTGCCTCCATCACCGCGCGATCCTCGATCTTGGCCGATCCGATTGCGTAATAGAGGTCTTCCTCGTCCTCCATCTCGAGCCGCTTGATCGCTTCGCGCAGCGCCTTCTTGCCGATCTTCGCAGGCACGCGCAGCGCGATCTCGTCGAACAGCTTCTGCCCGATTTCCGCCACTTCGGCGCGTTCCTTGAGCCGCACCGCGCGGCGGATCGAGGCACGCGCCTTGCCGGTCACGACAAAGCCCAGCCACGACAGCTGCGGATCGGCATTGTCGCTCTTGATGATCTCGACCACGTCGCCATTGTTGAGCTGTGTGCGCAGCGGCATGTGCCGCCCGTTGATCTTCGCCCCCACCGTCTGCGCCCCCAGATCGGTGTGCACGGCAAAGGCNAAATCGACCGGGGTGGCGCCCTTGGGCAGCTGGAACAGCGCCCCCTTGGGAGTGAAGGCAAAGATGCGATCCTGGTAGATCGCCATCCGCGTATGCTCGAGCAGCTCTTCGGGATCGTGGCTCGCATCGACGATCTCGATCAGGTCNCGCAGCCAGCCGACCTGCCCGTCGGGCCGGCCATCCTGCTTGTAGGCCCAGTGCGCGGCGAAGCCGAATTCGTTCACCCGGTGCATCTCGCGCGTGCGGATCTGCACTTCGACGCGCATCGACTTGCCGTAGATCAGCGAAGTGTGGAGCGAGCGGTAACCGTTGTTCTTCGGAGTGGAGATGTAATCCTTGAACTTGCCCGGGAGAAACTGCCACGTCGTGTGCAGCACCCCCAGCGCGCGGTAGCAGTCGGCCACGTCCTCGCAGATGATGCGAAAGGCCATGATGTCGGTGACCTGTTCGAACGAGACATGGCGTTCGGCCATCTTGCGCCAGATCGAATAGGGGTGCTTTTCGCGGCCCGAAACCTCGGTGGTTATCCCGGCTTCGAGCAAGGCGTGTTTCATGTCGAGCGCGATCGCATCGACCTGCCCGCCATCCTCGCTGCGGATCTGGTCGAGCCGCTGGGTGATGGTGGCGAAGGCTTCGGGTTCGATCTGCTCGAAAGCGAGCATCTGCATCTCGCGCATATATTCATACAGCCCGATGCGCTCGGCCAGCGGGGCGTAGATATCCATCGTCTCGCGCGCGATCCGCTGGCGCTTCTCGGGCTTCTTGATGAAATGCAGCGTCCGCATGTTGTGCAGCCGGTCGCCCAGCTTGACCAGCAGCACGCGGATATCCTCGCTCATCGCCAGCAGGAACTTGCGCAGGTTTTCCGCCGCGCGCTCGTTCTCGGGCATCTGCTCGATCTTCGACAGCTTGGTCACCCCGTCGACCAGCCGCGCGACATCCTTGCCGAAATGCTGCTCGATATCGTCGATCGTCGCCAGCGTGTCTTCGACCGTGTCGTGCAGCAGCGCGGTGGCGATGGTTTCCTGGTCGAGCTTGAGATCGGTCATCAGGCCGGCGACTTCGACCGGGTGGCTGAAATAGGGATCGCCACTGGCGCGGGTCTGCGTGCCGTGCTTCTGCACGGTATAGACATAGGCGCGGTTGAGCATCGCCTCGTCGGCGTCGGGATCGTATTCCTTGACCCGTTCAACGAGTTCGTACTGGCGCAGCATGTGTTCGAGATAGGTGCGCTTCACCCGCCTGAACAGATGGAATCTTCACGCAGGGCCGCTGCGGGTGGCATGCGCCGTACAGCGATCCTACCTGTGGCATCACATCATCCGGAGAGAGACAGGCCATGACCCAGACGCGCACCGAAACCGATTCCATCGGCCCCATCGAAGTCCCTGCCGACGCGTATTGGGGCGCGCAGACGCAGCGCAGCCTGACCAATTTCCCCTTCCCCGCGCACCAGCGCATGCCGATCCAGATCGTCCACGCGCAGGCGGCGGTCAAGCAGGCGGCGGCGCGGATCAACCGCCAGCACGGACTGGAGGCACCGCTCGCCGAGGCGATCGAAAGTGCCGCCACCGCGATCCGGGCAGGCGAGCATGACGACCAGTTCCCGCTGACCATCTTCCAGACGGGCAGCGGCACGCAGACCAATATGAACGTCAACGAAGTGATCGCCGGGATTGCCAATGAAGCGCTGGCGGGCACGCGCGGCGGCAAGGAGCCGGTCCATCCCAACGACCATGTAAACCGCTCGCAAAGCTCGAACGACAGCTTCCCCACTGCGCTGCATGTCGCCGCCGCGCTGGCGTCGCGCGATGCGCTGCTGCCCGCACTCGACCGGCTGGTGGCAGCGCTTGACGCGAAGGCGCGGGCCTTTGCCGATATCGTCAAGATCGGCCGCACGCATACGCAGGACGCCACCCCGCTGACGCTGGGCCAGGAATTTTCCGGCTATGTCNNGCAGNTGAAGAGCTGCCGGGCGCGGATCGAAAGCGCATTGGAGAACGACATCCGCAAGCTCGCGATCGGCGGCACCGCCGTCGGCACCGGGCTCAATGCGCCCGATGGCTGGGCCGCGGATATGGCCCGCGCGATCAGCGACATCACCGACTTCGCCTTCGAGCCTGCGCCCAACACCTTCGAACAGCTCGCTGCGAAGGACGGGCTGGTGTCCTTCTCGGGCGCGCTCAACACGCTNGCAGTGGCGCTCAACAAGATCGCCAACGATATCCGCTTCCTTGCATCGGGTCCGCGCTCGGGCCTTGGCGAACTGTCGCTACCCGCGAACGAACCGGGCAGCTCGATCATGCCGGGCAAGGTCAACCCGACCCAGTGCGAGATGCTGACGATGGTCGCGGGCCAGGTGATCGGCAATCACCAGGCAGTGACGGTGGGCGGAATGCAGGGCCATTTCGAGCTCAACGTGTTCATGCCGCTGATCGGGTCGAACGTGCTCCGCTCGGTCGAATTGCTCGCAATCGGGATGGAAGGTTTTGCCACCCGCTGCGTCGAGGGGATCGTGGCGAACACTGAACAGATCGCCGCGCTGGTCGAACGGTCCTTGATGCTGGTGACGGCATTGGCGCCCGAGATCGGCTACGACAATGCCGCCAAGATTGCCAAGCATGCACACCAGACCGGCCAGACGCTCAAGCAGGCGGGCCTCGAGCTGGGGCTGGTGGACGAGCCGACCTTCGACCGCCTCGTCCGCCCCGCCGATATGGTGTGACCTAGCCCTCGGTCCCGAGAATGCGGTCGACCCCGCCGCGCGTTACCGCGTGATAGCTATCGCGGGTCTGGGCATAGATGCGCTGCGCGATCGGCCGGCCCCATTCGTCCTGGTCCCACAGCACCTGGAACAGCGGGCGCACGAATTTCGCGCGGCCGACCTCGGCGAGGAATTCCTCCGCCTGCGGCACCGCGGGTTCGTAGCGATTGGCGAGCGCCAGTTCGAGCCACAGGAACAGCTCCTCGTTATTGCCCGTGCCCGACAGGCCCAGCGCCTCGTTCAGCGCGGCGAGTTGCTGGGCAGTGCGCTGCTTTGGGATATTGTCGAGGAAGCGCTGGCGCTCGGCGCTGCTCCACTGCGCATAGCCCGCCGGGATCGTGCCCTCGGCGCCATAGGCCGACACCGCNGCATCGACCGCGGCGAATGCNGCCGGGTCGGGNTTGGCCACATTCGCGGGCAGGCCCGGCTCGAAGATCCATTCGCGNAGNNNCAGCCGGTCGGCCTCGGCTTCGCCCCGCACCAGGTTTTCCATCATGTCCGCAAGGAACAACTCGCTGGTGGCGGGCTGGAAGGCATGGTTGTCGAACCACTGGCGCAGCCATGCGTCGAAACGCTCGCGGCCGACCACGCTTTCGACCGTGCGCAGGAAGAACGCGCCCTTGTCATAGGCGATCGCGCTGCCGAGCTGGTAGCCACCATCGGTGCTCAGCGCGGTGCCCGGGGCATCCTCGCCAACCTCGGCCAGCGTTTCCTGGATATTGGCGAACATCAGCGCGGCTTCCTGCTCGGCGCGCTGCTTGCCATAGACCGCCTCGACGATGCGGTTCTCGAAATAGGTGGTGACGCCCTCGTTGAGCCAGCTGTCGCCCCACACCGCATTGGTGACGAGGTTGCCCGACCAGCTGTGCGCCAGTTCGTGCGCCACGAGGCCGTTGTTCGACCGGTCGCCCGCGATGAAGGTCGGGGTGAGGAAGGTCATCACCGGGTTTTCCATCCCGCCATAGGGGAAGGCGGGCGGCAGCACGATCATGTCGTAGCGGCCCCAGCGGTATTCGCCGTAGAGCTCCTCGGCCGCGACGACCATTTCCTCGGTGTCGTTCACTTCGCGCCAGGCCCGGTCGAGCGTGGCGGGTTCGGCCCAGACGCCGGTGCGCGGGCCGATCGCGCGGAAATCGATATCGCCCGCCGCGATCGCGATGAGATAGGGCGGCACCGGCTTGTCCATCACGAAGGTGAAGGCACGGCGGCCGTTGCCGAGATCCTCGGGCTCACCCTGGCGCACGCCGCTCATCACCACGTCGAGCGGCTCGGGCGCGGTGATGCGCGCTTCCCATGTCTGCCGGATGCCGGGGCTGTCCTGCGTCGGGATCCAGCTGCGATTGAGGATCGCCTGTCCCTGGCTGAAGAGGAAGGGATGCACCCCGCCCTTGGTCTGTTCGGGGCTGAGCCATTGCAGCGCGCTGACATCGGCGGGCGCGCGATAGGCGATGCGTAGCGTCTCCGCGCCGTCGAGGCGGATCGTCAGCGGCGCGCCCTTGCCGCCTTCGGCCACCGGCTCGCCCACCGTATGGGACAGCGCGCGGCCCTGCCCGTCGGTGACCTGCGCGATCTCGAGCCCGTTGGTGTCGAGCACGATTTCCTCGGCCCCCGGCGCGGCCAGCACGCTCAGTTCCGCCGTCCCGCCGACACGCTTGGCGTCGAAATCGAGGTCGAGATCGAGCGCGACATGCGTGACCCGCGCGACCTGGGGCTGCGCATGGGTCAGCGTGTCGACTGCCTCGGGCGAGGTCAGGATCGGCGAGACCATGCGGTCCGCTGCCGCAGCGACCGGCGCGGGCGCCGCTTCCATCGTGGTACAGGCGGTACTGGTGAGCAACAAGGCGAGCGGTGCGGCGAATTTACGCATGAAAGGTCTCCGTGAAGGGCCGGATACGCGACCCGGCTATCTGTCTGTTATTGCAGCGGCTTGGACGGGTGGCCGGTTCAGCTCCAGACCGCCTCGGGCGGCAGGCTCATCAGGATCGCGTCGATATTGCCGCCGGTCTTGAGGCCGAACAGCGTGCCACGGTCGTAGACCAGGTTGAACTCGGCATAGCGCCCGCGCCATTCGAGCTGGGTCTGCTTGTCCTGTGCCGTGAACGCGCTGTCCATCCGGCGGCGCACCAGCCGCGGGAAGATGTCGAGGAAAGCCTCCCCCACGTCCTTCGTGAAAGCGAGGTTGCGGTCGAACGCGGCCCCTTCGTCGACAGCGGGATCCTCGCATTCGAGGTGGTCGTAGAAGATCCCGCCCACCCCCCGGTGCACGCCGCGGTGGGGAATGTAGAAATAGTCGTCGGCCCACTTCTTGAAGCGTTCGTAATAGGTCGGGTTGTGCGCCGCGCAGGCCGCGCGGAAACAGGCGTGGAATTCGTCCGTGTCCTCGGCATAGGGGATCGGCGGATTGAGATCGGCCCCGCCGCCGAACCACGCCTTGCCGGTGGTCAGGAACCGCGTGTTCATATGNACNGCNGGCACATGNGGATTGGCCATATGCGCGACCAGGCTGATGCCGGTGGCNGTNAAGCCCGGGCTGTCCGCGCTGGCGCCATTGATCGTGGCGGCGAATTCCTTCGCGAAATTGCCGCGCACGGTCGAGACGTTGACGCCGACCTTTTCGAACACCTTGCCCTTCATCAAGCCGCGCGTCCCGCCGCCGGGATCGGCATTGCCTTCCTCTTCGCGGTTCCAGCTGTCGTACTGGAAGCCGGCATCGCTGCCCGCNTCGCGCTCGATGGCTTCGAATTCGGCGCAGATACGGTCGCGCAGGCTTTCGAACCAGGTGCGGGCGGTCTCGGTCTGCTGGGTCCAGTCGGTCATGGCAAAAGCCTTGCCATCCCCACTTCGCTACGGCAATAGCGAGCCATGGTTCCCCTTTCGTTCGCAGGCGAGGAATGGCTCCTCACCGAAGGCCGCGCGCTGTACTGGCCGCGCGAACGCGCGCTGCTGGTGGCCGACNTGCATTTGGAAAAAGGCAGTTTCTTCGCGCGGCACGGGCAGCTGATTCCGCCCTATGACAGCCGCGAAACGCTGGAACGCGTGGCGCTGGCGATCCGCGAAACGGGCGCGCGCCGGGTCATCACGCTGGGCGACAATTTCCACGATTCGGCCGGGTCCACCCGGCTCGAAGAGCATGCCGCGGGGATGCTCCACGCGCTGACCCGCACGGTCGACTGGGTCTGGATCACCGGCAATCACGATCCTGGAATGGAAGCCCGCTGCGGCGGCACGCTGGCGGAAGAACTCGAGCTCGGCGGACTGATCCTGCGCCACCGCGCGAAGGCAGGCGAAATCCGCCCGGAACTGTCGGGCCACTACCACCCCCGCCTCCAGCTCAAGGTGCGCCAGCGCCATATCCGCCGCCCCTGCGCGGTGGTCAGCGCGAACGATGGCCCCGGCGGCAAGCCGGGCGGACGCATGATCCTGCCCGCCTTCGGCGCCTTTACCGGGGGGATGGATGCCGCCGATCCGGCGATCCTGAATGCGCTCCAGCCAGCGCAGCGGATCGATGCGGTGGTCCCGGCAAAGGGCCAGCTGGCGCGCTTCAACCTGTGGAACCGCGCTGCCTGAGGGCAACAACAGCGCGCAAATATGCGCCCCATTCGCATAACACACTTCCGAATCCCCGGAACAATGCCTACATGCTGGCTTTCCAATTACCGCAACCAGTTCCGAATACGGCCACCAAAGGAGAGTGCCCCATAGCCCGTCCACCCCGGCGCAGCATGCAAATGCCCGTGAAAAGCGGCCCGCGCTACGATAACATGATCAATGTGCCGAAAGTCCGCGTGATCGACCACGAAGGCGAAAACATCGGCGTTATGTTCACCCGCGAAGCGGTCGAGCAGGCCAATGAACTTGGTCTCAACCTCGTCGAAGTGTCCCCCAATGCGGACCCGCCGGTGTGCAAGTTCCTCGATGTCGGCAAGCACCGCTACGAGGCGCAGAAAAAAGCCAACCTCGCCCGCAAGACGCAGAAGACCCAGGAAATCAAAGAGGTCAAGATGCGCCCGAACATCGACACCCACGATTACGAGGTGAAGATGCGCAATGTCGTCAAGTTCCTCGAGAACGGCGACAAGGTGAAGTGCACGCTGCGGTTCCGCGGCCGCGAAATGGCGCACCAGCAGCTCGGCATGGATCTCCTCAACCGCGTCCGCGACGATGTCGAGGAAATCGCCAAGGTCGAAGCCTTCCCGCGCCTCGAAGGGCGTCAGATGATCATGGTGCTCGCGCCCAAGTAAGGCGCACGCCACACTGCATTGCGAAAGGGCGGCGCTTCGGGGCCGCCCTTTTCGTATCGGGCATCCATGCGCNTGGCGCGTTGCCCCGCCCGCGCGCCGCTGTTAGCAGTTCGCGCCAAGGGGGGATCGCAGCACATGGCGGCCAGACATATCGGATTGCTGGTGGGCGCTGCGGCGCTGCTGGCCAGCATTTTCCTGCCCACGCCCGCGGGCATGCAGCGCGAGGCATTCATCGTCGCCGGGCTGGTGGTGCTGATGGCCGCCTGGTGGATGACCGAGGCGCTGCCGCTGACCGCGACCGCGCTGATGCCGTTCATCGTGCTGCCCTTTGCCGGGGTGATGAGCGCCAAGGAAACCGCCAGCGCCTATTATTCCGACATCCTGTTCCTGCTGCTGGGCGGCGGCTTCATCGCGCTGGCGATCGAACGCACCGGCCTNCACCGGCGNCTTGCGCTGGGGATNCTCAGCCTGCTTGGCGGGCGCGGCGGACAGGCCGGCCTGCTGCTGGCCTTCATGATCGCCGCCGCGATCCTGTCGATGCTGATTTCGAACACTTCCACCACCCTCATCATGATGCCCATGGCGGTGGCCGTCCTCGCGGGCGGCGGGGTGCTGGCCGGGGACCGCGACGGGCTGGCGGGCGCNNTGCCCATGGGGATCGCGTTTGCGGCCAGCATCGGCGGGCTCGGCACGCTGGTCGGATCGCCGACCAACGCGATCTCGNTGGGGCTGCTGGACACGATGATCGGTACGCAGATCAGCTTTGCCGAATGGTCGTTCTACGGCTTNCCCATCGTGCTGCTCGGCGTTCCGCTCGCGGCTTTCCTCGTCGCGCGGGTCCAGCGCGTCTCGGCGCATCCCTTCGATGTCGCTGCGGCGCGCGCCGCGGTGGCCAATGAACAGCCGATGGGCCCCGCCGAACGGCGGCTGATGATCGTCGTCGCGCTGACCTTTGCCGCCTGGATGACGCGGCTGGTNCTGGGACCCTACCTGCCGGAAGGGTCGTGGACCGATGGCACCATCGCCATCATCGCCAGCCTGGCGCTGTTCCTGCTGCCCGATGGCACCGGGCGGCCGCTGCTGGTGTGGGAAGAGGCCAACCGCGCGCCGTGGGGTGTCATCATGATGTTCGGCGGCGGGCTGGCGCTGGCAGCAGGGATGAGCGCGAGCGGGCTNGCCGACTGGCTGGGCAACGCCCTCCTCCCGCTGGAGGCTTTCCCGCTGCTGCTGGTGGCGCTGGCGGTGGTGGCGATGGTGGTGCTGATCACCGAGTTTGCCAGCAATGTCGCCACCGCCACCGGGATCATCCCGGTGATCGCCGCGCTGGTGGTGGCGCTGGGTGTCGATCCGATCCTGCTCGCCATGCCCGCCGCGCTTGCCGCGAGCTGGGGGTTCATGCTGCCCGCGGGCACCGGCCCCAATGCGATCGCTTGGTCGACCGGGCACATCCGTATCGACCGCATGGTCAAGGCGGGGCTGCTGCTGGACATCGCCGGCATATTCATGATCGTCGCCGTGGTGTGGGGAATGGCCGGGCTGGTCTAGAGGGCAGGCACTCCGCCGCGCGCGGCACGCCGGGACCCGGGTGACGACCGCCGCACCGCAAAACTCGGGCCGCACTGCACCCATTCCGCGTTCTGGTGCATTTTGTCGGCAGGGCCGCGGTCCATGTGTCGCACCTTGGGGGACTCGTCGCAGTTGAAACCAACAGCGGTCCACCATAAGGATTGAGCCGACAGCGGCGGTCGGCGGAGAAGCGTTCCTGCGGAGGTTAGGAACGGGCGCCGCGGACCATCCGCCTTGGCTCCCGCCTTCCTGGGAGCGCTGATCAGGAAGGAGGTTCGCCGATGAGCGACCACGATATCGACCCTACCTCGCCGCGCATGGCACCCAAGCCCGAAGTCACCAAGATCGACGGGCGCGAACTCAAGCCCAGCACGCTGATGATGGGCTATGGCTATGACCCGGTGCTGTCCGAAGGCAGCCTCAAGCCGCCGATCTTCCTCACCTCGACCTTCGCCTTCCCCAGCGCCGCCGACGGCAAGCGCCATTTCGAAGGCATTACGGGCAAGCGCCCCGGNGGTGCGGACGGCCTCGTCTATTCGCGCTTCAACGCGCCCAACCAGGANATCCTCGAAGATCGNCTNTCGGTNTGGGACGGCGCCGAAGACGCGCTCAGCTTCTCCAGCGGGATGACCGCGATNTGCGTGCTGATGCTCGCCTATGCCAGCCAGAACGACGTGATCGTCCANTCGGGNCCGCTNTANGCCGCCTCCGANGGCTTCGTCGCCAAGGTGCTCGCCAANTTCGGCGTCACCTATGTCGACTTCCCCGCCGGTGCCACCCGCGAGGAGATCGACGCCGTGATCGAGAAGGCGCAGGCGCAGGCCGACGAGCAGGGCGGCAAGGTCTGCATGGTCTATCTCGAAAGCCCGGGTAACCCGACCAATGCGCTGGTCGACATCGAAGCGGTCCGCGCGTCGGTCGATGCGGCTCAGCTCGATTGCCCGATCGCGATCGACAACACCTTCCTCGGTCCGTTGTGGCAGCGCCCGCTCGACCAGGGCGCCGACATCGTCGTCTATTCGCTGACCAAATATGTCGGTGGTCATTCGGACCTCGTCGCGGGCAGCATTGCCGGGGCGAAGAAATGGATGGAACCGGTGCGCATGCTGCGCAACACCATGGGCGGCATTTGCGATCCGAACACCGCGTGGATGCTGATGCGCAGCCTCGAGACGGTCGAACTGCGGATGAACCGCGCGGGCGAGAACGCTGCCAAGGTCTGCGAATTCCTGGCGCAGCATCCCAAGGTCGAAGGGCTCGGCTATCTCGGCATGATCAAGGATGCGCGCCAGCAGGACATCTACGATCGTCACTGCAAGGGCGCGGGCAGCACCTTTTCGCTGCTGCTCAAGGGCGGCGAGGCCGAATGCTTCCGCTTCCTCGACGCGCTCAAGATCGCCAAGCTGGCGGTCAGCCTCGGCGGGACCGAGACGCTGGCCAGCCATCCCGCCTCGATGACGCACCTATCGGTGGCCGAAGGACGCCGCGCGGAACTGGGCATTTCCGACAATCTGGTGCGCATCTCGATCGGTATCGAGGATCCCGACGATCTGATCGCCGACTTCACGCAAGCACTGGAGACAGTCTGACCCGGCTCGGCTTTCTCGCCTGTGCCGACACGCTCCCCGGCGATGGCCCGCGCCGGGGAGACGCGTTCGAACACGATCTCGAAGTCGCCGCGCTGCGACCGGCGCTGGCGGCGCAGGGCCTCGAACTGGAAGAGATCGACTGGCGCGCGCCGATCGCTGCCTTCGACGGCATAGCGCTGGTGATGCTGGGCACGGCGTGGGACTATCAGGACTATCCCGACGAATTCATCGCAAAGCTGGCGGCGATCGAGGAGCGCGGCGTGACCGTCTGCAATCCGCCCGCCGTGGTGCGGTGGAACGCGGACAAGCGCTATCTCGACGAATTGGCGCAGCAGGGGGCCGCGATCGTCCCGACGCTGTGGCGCAGGGACCTCGGCCGCGCCGGTGTGCAGGACGCGATGGCGCATTTCGCGGCCGATCGCGTAGTGGTGAAACGGCAGGTCGGCGCAGGTGGTATCGGGCAACACAGCTTTGCGCGCGATTCGCTGCCCGATGACAACTGGACCATGGGCTGCCCCTGCATGGTCCAGCCCTTCCTGCCCAGCGTGGTGGAGGAAGGCGAGTTCACCTATGTCTTCATCGACGGCGCCTTCAGTCACGGCGTCTGCAAGCGCGCCGGGCCGGACGATTACCGTATCCAGTCGCTCTACGGCGGATACGAGACCCCCTATACGCCCGACGCGCGCGACCTGGCCGCGGCGCAGGCGGTGGTGGCGGCGCTGCCGTTCGAACCGCTGCTCTACGCCCGGATCGACATGGTGCGGCTGCCATCGGGCACGCTGGCAGTGATGGAAGCCGAGTTGATCGAACCCTATCTCTACCCCGAGCAAGCGGACAATCTGGGCGAATTGGTAGCGCGCGCCGTGCGCGCAAGGTTGCCGAGCGGAAGCTAGGGCCGTTCCGGGCGCCCTCGTCCTTCAGCGGGACGCCCTACCCGCGCCATTCGCGCCGGTCTTCGGCNGCCTTGAGCACTTCATAGGCAAGCTGCAGCTTCTGGAACTCGGCTGCGGCTTCCTTGTCGCCTGGCTTGACGTCGGGGTGCACCGTCTTGGCCTTGTCGCGCCAGGCCTTCTTGATCGCCGTGAAATCGGCGTCGGCGTCCAGTTCGAGCACTTCCAGCGCGCGCATTTCGTCGGCGCTGCGCGAGCCGTCGCCGCTGCCGCTCCAGCCGTAATGCTGCGCCTCGGCATAGCCGGCATTCTCGCTGCGTTCGGCCGACGCGCGGGCTTCCTTCTCGGCCTTGTCGAGCCCTTCGAAATAGTCCCACTTGCGATTATATTCGGCCGCATGCTTCTGGCAGAACATCCACCGCTCGGGGCTGTTTGGCGCCTTGGGCGCGGGGCATTCGCCGGGCTCTTCGCAGCCGTGTCGGTCGCACAGGCGCACGGTCGTCGCCTCGCGCGAGGAACCGTAGCCACGCCAGCGGGGGAAGCCCCAGTCGTTCGAACGGCGCGCCTTAGCCACGGGGCGAAAAAGTCGATTGTCGGGAAAACATCGCGGTTAATCTAGGCGCGCTGGCAAAAGGTGCAACCGCCGGGAACAGGTTTCAATACGAAATGTTGCATTGCAACGTTCGCTAAACCCTTTGGCCGTAGAGCGCCATGCATGAGACCTGAGATGAGCAAACAGCTGACCTTCTCCGCCTGCGTCGCAGTCCTGACGATGGCGTCGTTCGCGATTGCCGCCGGCCATGGCGGGTTCGATGCCGGGCGCGGCGGGCAGATCAGCCCGGGCATTCCTTTCGCGAGCATCAGCGCCGCGCGCTGATTGTAGTCAATGCCCCATAGGGAAAGGGCCCCCGCCTGGCGGGAGCCCTCCGGTACGGTTCAACCGATAGTCACGGTCGCAGCGCGGCGGTTCTGCGCCCAAGCCGCTTCGTTCGAACCCAGCGCGACCGGGCGNTCCTTCCCGTAGCTTACGGTCCGGATCCGGTTGGCCGGAATACCGATCGAGACGAGATAGTTCTTCGCGGCATTGGCGCGGCGTTCGCCCANCGCGAGGTTGTAATCGCGCGTGCCGCGTTCGTCGCAATGCCCTTCGACGGTGAAGGTCACGCCCGAATACTGGTTGAAGTACTGCGCCTGGCGCTGCAGCTTCGCCTGGTCTTCGGCATCGATGTTGAAGCGGTCGGTTTCGAAATAGACGACCGTGTTTTCCTGCCCGACGGCGTCGACGAAGTGCTGCTGCGAGCCAACCGTGGGGCCGGTCGGCGCAGGCGCCGGCGCGGGCGTGGCCGTCGGCGGCGGCGGCAGTTCCTCGGGCGCCTTCTTCTGGCACGCGGCAAGCGCAATGGTCGATGCGAGCATCAGGCCGGTAGCAATACGAGTATTCATAGGCTGTCCCCTTATAAACAGCGTGGTGAAGTCGTTTTCGTCGCCGAAAGGCGATCCTTGTTCCTAATCAATGCAGTCAGGGCAGGATCGGTCCCCAGGCCGGGTCCGAGGCATCGACCGGCGTCGGCAGGCGGCGCAGGTTCTCACCCGTCAGGTCGACCTGCCACAGGCCGGTCTTGCCGCTGTTGCGTTCGGTGCGGAAGAACTGGAGGATGCGGCCGTTGGGTGCCCAGGTGGGCGCTTCGTCCTGCCAGCCATTGGTCAGCGTGCGCATGTTGCGGCCGTTGGGGCTCATCACCGCGACATTGAAGTCGCCGGCAATATGCGTGAACGCGATCTGATCGCCGCGCGGGCTCCATTCGGGCGTCGCTGCGCGGCCACCGAAAAAGGACAATCGGCGCTGGCCGGTGCCATCGGCGTTCATGATGTAGATCTGCTGGCTGCCCGAACGGTCGCTCTCGAACACGATCTGGCTGCCATCGGGCGAATAGGATCCGCCGATGTCGATACCGGGCGTATCGGTCAGCCGGATGCTTTCGCCGCCGCTGGCGGATACGCGGTAGATATCGGTGTTGCCGCCCACGGCCATCGAATAGAGAATCCAGCGCCCGTCGGGGCTCCAGCGAGGCGCAAAGGTCGGATTGCTGCTCTGGCTGATCAGCGTCTGCCGGCCGGTACCGATGTCGTAGACATAGATGCGCGGATTGCCGTCGACATAGCTGAGGTAGACCAGCTGCTTGTAATCGGGTGAATAGCGCGGCGTCAGCGCGGTCGACCGCCCCGTGGTGATGAACCGGTGATTGGCCCCGTCGCTGTCCATGACCGCGAGCCGCTTGGTCCGGTTATCCTTGGGCCCGGTTTCGGCGATATAGGCGATCCGGCTATCGAAGAACGGGCTTTCGCCGGTCAGCCGCGAATAGACGATATCGGCGCATTTGTGCGCGGCGCGGCGCCAGTCCGCCGGCGGCACGACCCAGCCCTCGCGGACCAGTTCCTGCTGCAGCGCCATGTCGTAGAGGTAGCAGCCGACCGTCAGCCGGTCGTCGCTGCGCGCGCGGACATAACCATGAACGAGCATNTCGGCGCCGCGGTTCGACCAGGTCGGCCAGTTGGGTGCAGTGATCTCGCCAAAGCTGGGCTGCGGCAATGCGTCGGGGCCGGTCGGCTTGAACAGGCCGTTGTTGCGCAGGTCGGCCGTGATGACCCGGGCAAGTTCCTTGCCCAGCGCGGCAGTGCCCGAGGAGTTGGCCGGTGTGGCGACATCGCGGTCGGTGGCGAAGCCGGGGATGGCGATCCCGAGATCGTCGAGATTGCCGTCGAAACTCACGGTCCCCGAAAGGCCTTCGCCTTCGTCGATCGTCTCGACCTCGCCCCCTTCGGGCACGGGCTGCCCCAAATCCTGGTTCTGGGCCGCGAGCGGCGAGGCGATCATGAGCGCGAGGACGAACAGGGCGGGTTGCTTCATCGGGACAGGTTCCAATCGAAATCGACGGTTACGGTCTTCCACGCCTCGTAATATTCGGGCGGGAGGTCGAAGGGGGCGGCGAGTTGGACCGCCCTGATAGCATTTTCGGCATGCCGCGGCGCCTGCGCGCGGTTGGCTTCGGTCTCGCCNCGNTGGCCGACGAGGCTGGGCGCACCCGCCAGNGTTCCATCGGNATTGAGCCGGAAACGGATNTTCGAAACCAGCTTTTCGCGGTCCGCGCCATCGACGGGCCGCCAGTGCGGTCGCAATTGCCGCGCCACGGCTTGGAACAGCGAAGCCTTGGCGCTCGCGCCGATCTGCGACGCGGGCACCCGCGTTTCATTGGTGCGCGTGCTGTCGCCAGAACCTTCGAGGAAATTGTCGCCGAGGCGCGAGCCCCCGCTGCGCTGACTGGCTTGCGGCTGGCTTTGCGTGCGTGGCGAATCGGGCCGCGTCGCTGGGCGGGGTTCGGGCCGCGCCTGGGGACGCGCAGCCGGTTGCGCGGCCTGCGTNCGCGCGGGCGGAACCGGCCGTTCGNCCTGCGGNGGGACCGGCAGCTCTTGCGCCGGCGCGGGCGCAGGATTGATGTCGAGCGTGGGCGCTGCCGATGCCCGGCTCTCGGTAACCGGGTCGGGCGCGGTCGCCTGCATGCCGACATCTTCGGCGAGGCTGACCGTCATGCGCTGCGGCGGATCGATGGTGGGCGCGGGGAACAGCCCCTGGACGAACAGCACGGCGAACAGCGCGAGGTGCAGGATGACCGCGACCGCCAGCCCGGTCCGCTCCTCTGCCTTGATTGCCGTTCTCTCCATGACGTGCGGCTATTCCGCTGCCGATGAACCGGCGTTGACCGGCGCCGGCGCCGCGCTGTTGGTAATCAGCGAGATGCGATTGAGCCCGGCCCGATTGAGTTCGCCCATGACCGCCATCACGCGGCCGTAATCGAGCGCGCGGTCGGCGCGCAGCGTGATGTCGGGTCCTTCACCGCCGGCGCGCGGAAGGCTTTCCAGCGCCTGCGGCAGGCCCCCCAGCGGGACTTCGACATCGTCGATATAGACATAGCCCGCCTGATCGATGCTGATCGTGACCTGCTGCTGTTCGTTCGGCAGCTGCGCCGCGCGGCTGTCGGGGAGGTCGATCGGCACCCCTGCGGTCATCAGCGGCGCGGTGACCATGAANATGATCAGCAGCACCAGCATGACATCGACGAAGGGGGTAACGTTGATCTCGCTCATCGGCCGGCGGCGAGAACCGCGGCCNCGCCGCCCGCCGCCACGCGCAGAGGCAAGACCCATCGCCATCAGCGGGTTTCCAGCTGGCGGCTGAAGGTCGCGTTCAGCTTGTCGGCGAAACGCTGCAGCCGCGCTTCGTAGCGATCCACGCGGTGGCCGAANCGGTTGTAGGCGATGACCGCGGGGATCGCCGCGAACAGGCCGATCGCAGTGGCGAAGAGCGCTTCGGAGATACCCGGTGCGACAACGGCGAGCGAGGAGCTTTCCTGCGCGCCGATCTGGAAGAAGCTGTTCATGATGCCCCAGACGGTACCGAACAGGCCGACGAAGGGCGCCACCGAACCGACCGTGGCAAGGAAGTTGAGGCGTTCGGCGATATCGTCCGCCTCGAGCGCGATCTGGCTGTCCATCGCCACCGCGATCCGCCCGCGCAGGGCTTCGGGATCCCGGACCGCGGTCTTGGTCGAACGGCGATATTCGGACACCGCCGCCTGCGCGACGCGCGCTGCGGGGATGTCCTTGCTGCCGCGCTCGGACGTGAAGCGGTCGAAGCTCTCCGCCTGCCAGAACTCGCTTTCATACTCGATCGTGCGGCTACGCAGCTTGCGCATGCGCAGGCTGAAGCTGACGATGATCATCCACACCCAGATGCTGGCCAGCAGCAGGCCGGCCATGACCAGCTGCACGACGATGTCGGCATCGAGGAACAGGCGGATCGGGTCGAGCCGGGTCGGTGCCGCGGCGGCGAGAAAAGTAAGCGAGCTCATGAGTCCCCTTGCTCGACAAAATGCGCGAAAGCCGCGCGCCATTCTTCGGGCTGGCGCTTGGGCCGGCCCTCGGGTGAAACGAAGCCGACGCGCAAATGTGCCTCGGCCAGAAGTTCGCGCTTTTCATCCGCCAACCTGAACGCAAGCTGGTGCATCCGGCACGATGCCGCTTTGAGTTCGGTGCAGCGCGTTTCGATCAGCACATCGTCGTCGAGCCTGGCGGGCCGCAGGTATTTCAGATTGACCTCGGAGACCGCATAGGCGCCGCCCCCGGTTTCGATCGCTGCCCGCTGGTCGATCTTCAGCTGGCGCAGCAAATCGCTGCGCGCGCGTTCGAACCAGCGCAGGTAGTTGGCGTGATACGTGATCCCCGACAGGTCCGTGTCTTCGTAATAGACACGCACCGCATAGAAGTGCCGGCCGGCGTCGAGCGTTCCATCGGGGAAGGAGGGCAAGGTCATGGTCAAGCGCGCCCTTTAGACGAGGCGCCGATGGCCGGGCAATCCAGAACGACGAGCCGACCTTTTCGAGCGACCAGCGGGACGCCTGTCACTCACCGCGCAGATCGGACAGCTTGCGTTCCCATTGCAATGCATGCGCGATGATCTGCTCCAGGTCGGCATGGCGCGGCTGCCATGGCAGCGTTTCCCTTATGCGCGAGGGATCGGACACCAGCTCCGCCGGGTCGCCCGCGCGGCGCGGTTCGAGCCGGCGCGTGATGGTCTGGTTGGTCACCCGGTCGACCGCGTCGAGCACCTCGGTGACCGAAAAGCCGCGGCCATAGCCGCAGTTCATCGTCAGCGACCGGCCCGGCTGTTCGATCAGCGCTTCGAGCGCGAGCAGGTGCGCCTGTGCCAGATCGCTGACGTGGATGTAGTCGCGCACGCCGGTGCCGTCGGGCGTATCGTAATCGGTGCCGAAAACGGCCACGCCGTCGCGTTTGCCCGTGGCTGCCTCGCAGGCGACCTTGATCAGATGCGTGGCACCCGCGGTCGACTGGCCCGTGCGCGCCTGCGGATCGGCGCCCGCGACATTGAAATAGCGCAGGGCGCAGAAATTGAAGCCGTGCGCCGCGCTGGCGTCGGCCAGCATCTGTTCGGTCATCAGCTTGGACCAGCCATACGGATTGATCGGCTGCTTGGGGCTGTCCTCGGTCACCGGCGAATGTTCGGGGGTGCCGTAAGTCGCCGCGGTCGAGCTGAAGATGAAATGCGCGACACCGCCTTCCACCGCCGCCTCGATCAGCGCGCGGCTCTTGACCGTGTTGTTGTCGTAATAGCCCAGCGGATCCTCGACCGATTCCGGGACGACGATCGATCCGGCAAAATGCATGATCGCTTCGGTGCCCTGTTCGGCGAAGATCTGTTCGAGCAGGATGGAATCGGAAATATCGCCTTCGTACAGCGGAACATCCTCGGGCACGGCGAAGGCAAAGCCGGTCGACAAATTGTCGATCACGGCCACCGGCCACCCGGCATCGCGTAGCGCGAGCACTGCATGACTGCCGATATAGCCTGCCCCACCGGTGACCAGCACGGGGACCTTCGTCGTCTCGTTCATGGAGCGAAGGACTAGCACACCCGCCGGTTACGGCAACGCCGCAGATTTTCGCGCGCGAAGGGCAAGTTCTGCGGAAATTCGGCAGCGATGGTGCAAATCCGCCGTGCCATGCGTTGCAGCTCCAGTCAGACATNCTCGAAAGTCGNAGAGGATCGCACANGATGAAAGCCACCCCCCTAGCNNTGGCCATGGCGTCCGCCCTGTCGCTTGCGGCCTGCACCACCCCGTCCGGCCCCGTCGAAGTGACCCGCTTCGTCGCNCCCGACCGCGTGACCGAACTGGGCAGCGGACCGATCTTCGTCGAAAGCGCCCCGGGCGGCGAAAGCGACAGCCTGGCGCTTGCCCCTTACAAGGCTGCGGTTGCCGAGGAACTGCGCCGGCTCGGCTATAGCGAAAGCGACCGCGCGGGCGCCGGCCAGATCGCGCGGGTGTCGCTGGTGCGGTACGTGGTCGGCAGCGGCGGCAAGCGCAGCCCGGTAAGCGTCGGCGTCGGCGGTTCGACCGGCAGCTACGGTTCGGGTGTGGGGCTGGGCATCGGCATCAATCTGGGCGGCGGCGCGAAAGACCGGCTCGGCACCGAACTGTCTGTTGCGATCACCGATGCGGCGAGCGGCACCAGCCTGTGGGAGGGCCGCGCCGATTTCCAGCCGCCCGAGGATTCCCCCCTTGCACGCGGAACGGCGAACGCCCAGACGGTCGCCTCTGCCTTGTTCAGGGAATTCCCCGGCAACAATGGCGAAACGATAGAAGTAGAGGTTACCGAGTGAGCGATATCCGGATCGATTCCGCCTTCGACAGTGGCAATATCGAAGTGCTGTCGGTGAGCGGCGCCAGCGCCATGCTGGCGATCCCGAAGGACACGAACAGCGAATTCAAGCAGTGGTTCCACTTCCGCGTCGCAGGCGCTGCGGGCCGCGAGCTCGAGCTGCGGATCACCGGACTGGAAGACAGCGCCTACCCCGGCGGCTGGCCCGATTACGACGCCTGCGTTTCGGAAGACCGCGATTACTGGGGCCGTGCATCTTCCTCCTATGACAAGGACATCGGCGGCGGCACGCTGACCATTCGTTACACCCCCGCCAGCGATATCGCCTGGTTTGCCTATTTCGCGCCCTATTCGATGGAACGCCATCACGACCTGGTGTCCGAGGCGGCCGCCGCCGAAGGCGTCGATCACGTGCATCTCGGCACCACGCTCGATGGCCAGCCGATCGACTGCCTCGAAATGGGCGAGGGCGACACCAAGGTGTGGTTCTACGCGCGCCAGCACCCGGGCGAAACGCAGGCCGAATGGTGGATGGAAGGCGCGCTCGAAGTGCTGACGGATCCCGCCGACAGCGTCGGCCGCGAACTGCGCAAGCGGTGCCGCCTGCACCTCGTCCCCAACTGCAACCCCGATGGATCGAAGCGGGGCAATCTGCGGGTCAATGCAGCGGGCACCAACCTCAACCGCGAATGGGACAACCCGACCCTCGAAAAGTCGCCCGAAGTGCTCGCCATCCGCAACCGGATGGACGAAACCGGCGTCGATTTCGCGATGGACGTCCATGGCGACGAAGCGATCCCGGTCGCCTTTCTCGCCGGCTACGAGGGCATCCCCAGCTGGACCGATGCGCAGGGCGACCGCTATTATCGCTACGAGGCGATCCTCGACCGGCGCACGCCCGACTTCCAGACCGAGCTGGGTTATACCAAGGCCCCGCGCGGAAAGGCCAATCTGGCGATGAGCACCAACCAGGTCGCCGAACGCTTCGGCGCCACCGCGATGACGCTCGAAATGCCTTACAAGGACAACAAGGCCAATCCCGAACCCGAACAGGGCTGGAGCCCCGAACGGTGCAAGATGCTGGCGCGCGANTGCCTCGCGGCACTGCTCGAATATCTCGACACGCCCGACGCCTGACCAGGAGGCTGGACGGCGGGCGCTAGCGAACATCGCGGCTCGCAATGCGCGGCGCCTGCCGTCATTCCTGCTCGTCGCAACATGCTTCCGGTCATGAAAATCTCTCTCGGCGCAGGGGCTTAGGCCGCAGCGCCGAGTTAGGCCGAGCGTGTCAGGCCACGGCAGGCTCGAGCATCCGCAGCGTNCGCGCGCCGGCATCCAGTTCGACCGGGACATTGACCGGCAGGCACAGCTGGTTGCGCACGTGACCGCTGTTGAAGCCGGTTACCACCGGGATGCCTAGCGGGGCGAGATGAGCGCCAAGCACGTCGTCCAGCGTGAACGTCCGCGCATCGGCATCGCCCGCGCTGCAGCGGGTGCANTGGCCGAACACGACACCCGCCAGCCGGTCCAGCACGCCTGCCAGCTGCAATTGCTGAAGCATGCGGTCGATCCGGTAGGGTTCTTCGTTGATGTCTTCGAGAAACAGGACCGCCCCGTCGAAGTCGGGCAGCCAGCCGGTACCCATCATGGTCGACAGGATGGTGAGATTGCCGCCGAGCAGCCGGCCCCGCGCGACCCCGGGGACGAGCGAGCGGGCGGGCCGGCCCGCGGCATCTTCGGCCGCCGCGCCGCCGAGCACGGGCGCCGTGCCCGCAAAGGCGATCCGCCACAGGCTCTCCCAGCTTGCGCGGTCCCACCGGCTTGCCGCATTGGGGCCATGGAGCGTCGCAAACCCGGCGCGCGNGGCAATCGCCATGTGCAGCGCCGTCGTGTCGCTATACCCGATCAGCAGTTTCGGATTGGCGCGAATGGTCGCCCAGTCGAGCAGCGGCAGGATCCGCGCCCCGCCCCAGCCGCCGCGCACCGCGAAGATCGCGCGCACCTCCGCGTCGGCGAACATCGTATCGAGATCCGCGGCACGGTCGGCGTCGGTCCCGGCCAGATAGCCATGCTGGTCGCCNACATGGCTGGCGAGTTTGGGAACCAGCCCCATGCCGGAGATCCAGTGAACGGCCCGGTCGAGTTCTGCNGGCAATGTGACCGCGCTAGCCGGGGCGACCAGGCCGACCGTATCTCCCGGCCGCAGCCGGGGCGGCATGGCGCTGGCNCGCGCCGCCAGTCCCGATGNCATCAGTGCCGTTCCCGCGAGCCCGCCGAGCAGGCCGAGCGCGCCGCGCCGTCCGATCATGTCAGGCTGGCGGGGCCGAAAGCATGCGGCAGCAGGGCAGACAGTTTCACCCGCACCACCTCGTCGGCGCCCACGCACAGAATGTCGGGGTCGGTCCCGCCCAGCTGCGCCAGTTCGTTGAGCACTTGCCGGCAGCGCCCGCAGGGCGTGATCGGGTCTGCCGCAGGGCCGGTCACCGCGACTGCCTGAAGCCCGCCGCGCAGCCCGTCGGCCATCGCTTTNGATACCGCNANGGTTTCGGCGCACAGCGCCAGGCCATAGCTGGCATTCTCGACATTGGTCCCGGTGACCACGCTNCCATCGGCAAACCGCAGCGCGGCGCCCACCGCGAAACCGGAATAGGGGGAATAGGAATGGCGCGCGGCTGCGCGNGCGGCTGCGATCAGGTCGTCGTCGGTCATCTCGTCATCCTCATGGCCGCACGATCACCCAGCGCAGCGGCTGCTGCGCGGCCTCGGTCTTGTACCAGCGGTTGGCCGTCCACATCAGCCACGGTCGCATCGCATAGTCGGGTTCGAACCAGCTGCGGGTGAGCCACAATTGCCGGTCGAACCGCCGCGAGGGCGCATAGGCCTGCTCGAANTCCTCGTCCGGGCCGAGGATCGCCGGCTTCCCGCTGTGCGCTTCGATCTGGTTGACCAGCGTCGTNAGCTCGCTCTGCACCGCCGCGTCCGAAACGCGCGCCGGACAGTCCTCCGCGGTCGTCTCCANCAGGATCGCGGGAGGCAGCANGTCGCCGTCGCGCGGCACCATGGTGACGAAATTGGCCGATTGCCCGTCGGCCACGGTACAGGGGTCGAAACGATGCGCCGCGCCGACCGCCAGGCCGGCATTNCGCGCGCGGGCGAAGTTCTGTGCGAAGGCGATATCGCCCCGCCCCGCCCCATCGCTCGCCTCGAGATAGACGAACCGCGCGCCCAGACCCGCNAGAGTGTCGAAATCCACCGCCCCGTCGCCTGCGCTGACCAGCGCACCCTGGTCGGGCCAGGCGCTCTCGTCGGGACGCCAGCTGCGCGCTTCGTACCACGCATAGCCGGCTGCGATTGCCGCGACCAGCAGCGCGACCAGCCACGCCTTGCCAGCAGCGGAAAACCCGCGGGACCTGCGCGGCGAACGGCGCCGGCGCGGGGATTTGCCCACNGCCATCCCTCAGCCCTTGATATGCAGGACGCAGATCAGCGTGAACAACCGCCGCGCAGTGGCGAAATCGGTCTCGATCTTGCCCTCCAGCCGTTCGATCAGCAGTTCTGCGGCGCTGTTGTGGACCCCGCGGCGGGCCATATCGATGGTTTCGATTTCNGCCGGGGTCGCCTTGCGGATCGCCTGGTAATAGCTGTCNCANATCGCGAAATATTCGCGGATCGGCCGGCGGAAACGGGCGAGGCCAAGCAGCAGCTCCTCCACCAGGCGCTCCTCCTCNTCGGCGATTTCCATCAGCAGGCGGCCGTCGCGCACGGCCAGCTTGAGGCGATAGGGCCCGCTGGCCCCGCGCTCGACCGCGCGCAGCGGCTTGAAGCTGTTTTCCTCGATCAGGTCGAAGATCGCAATCCGGCGTTCCTGCTCGATATCGGCATTGCGCCAGATGATCGTTTCCTCATCGAGCTCGATATGCGCGATGCGATGAGTGTCCGGAGCGGGTGCGGAATCGGTCATGCTTGCACCCGCTTTCGCAGAGATAGGCGGGGTGCGGCAAGGGGTTGGCGCAGTGTCCCCACTATCCACAGCCGCCGTGACCCCTTTGCAACTTGCCAGCAGGGTGCGCGGCCATGCATCAGGGGGCGATGGCCGAAACCGATCTTCTTTTCCCCGCCGACGATTCGACTGACACGAAACCGGCGAAGGGCCCCGTCCTGCCCGCCAACCTCGAAGCCGAAGCCGCGTTCCTCGGGGCCGTGCTGATCGACAACAAGGTGATCGAGGAACTGACCACGCCGCTCATGGCGGAGCATTTCCACGAACCTGTCCACCAGCGTATCTACGAACGCGTGCTGCGGCTGCTCGATCGCAATTCGGTGGCCACTCCGGTTACGCTCAAGCCCTATTTCGAAAGCGACGAAGCGCTCAAGCAGCTCGGCGGGGTGACCTATCTCGCGCAGCTGACCGCCGACGGGCAGGGCCTGCTGCATCCGCGCGAACTGGCCGAGCAGATCTACGACCTCGCGCTGCTACGGCAATTGGTCAGCGTGGGACGCAATCTGGTCGAGGGCGCGCTCGATACCTCGGACGAAGTCGAGCCACTGCGCAAGATCGAGCAGGCCGAAGCCGATCTCTACCGGGTAGCGGAAGGCGCCACCACCGGCAGCGAGGCGCAGTCGTTCCGCAAGGCGGCCTTCGGCGCGCTCGAAGTCGTGCAGGCGGCGATGAATTCGGGCGGACGGTTTTCGGGCAAGACCACCGGGCTCGACACGATCAACGACAAGACCTCGGGCCTGCACAANTCGGACCTCGTGATCCTTGCCGGGCGTCCGGCGATGGGCAAGACCTCGCTCGCCACCAACATCGCCTTNAATGCCGCGCGCCGGCTGATGGACGACCAGAAGGCGGGTATCGAGGTGGGCAAGTCGCCCGGCGCGGGCGTCGCCTTCTTCAGCCTCGAAATGAGCGCCGACCAGCTGGCGACGCGTATCCTTGCCGAACAGGCCGAGATCTCGAGCGAGAAGCTGCGTTCGGGCAAGCTCAGCCGCGAAGAGTTCCAGCGTCTCAGCTTTGCCAGCCAGGAACTGACCGACCTTCCGCTGTATATCGACGACACCCCCGCGCTGACCATCGGCGCGCTGCGCACGCGCGCCCGGCGGCTCAAGCGGCGGCACGACATCGGGCTGGTCATCGTCGACTATCTGCAATTGCTGCAGGGTTCGGGCCGCGCCAGCGACAACCGCGTGAACGAAATCTCGGAAATCAGCCGGGGCCTGAAGACGCTGGCGAAGGAACTGCACGTCCCCGTCATCGCGCTGTCGCAGCTCAGCCGTCAGGTCGAACAGCGCGACGACAAGCGTCCGCAGCTGTCCGATCTGCGCGAGTCGGGATCGATCGAGCAGGATGCCGACATGGTGTGGTTCATCTTCCGTGCCGAATATTATCACAACGCGCTCAAGCCCGACACGCCCGACGAAACATCGTCGGAAGAAGTGCGGATGAAATATGCCGAATGGGAAGCCCGGCACCTGGAACTGGTCAACAAGGCGACGCTGATCGTGGCCAAGCAGCGGCATGGCTCGACCGGGAATGTCCCGCTGCTGTTCCACAGCGAGTTCACCAAGTTCTCCAGCCCCGAGATCCGTCACTACGAGGATTACGAGTAGATCAGATCCCGAGGTTGAGCCGCCGGGTCACGGTATAGTCCAGGACCGACACGAGCACCCAGCCCGCGCCCCAGCGAATGCGGTTGAACAGCGTGCTGCGCTGGGCGTGGAGCACGGGGGTGATCTCCTCGGAAGCGGCGATCTGGTGCGCTATGAATTCGCGCATCCGTTCGGCCAGCGCGGCGTCTTCGATNCGCAGCATGATTTCCAGATTGAGGTAGAGGCTGCGCATGTCGAAATTGGCGCTGCCAAGGTAAACCGCATCGTCCAGTACCAGCAGCTTGGTGTGCAGCTTGCAGGGGGAAAATTCCCAGATCCGCGCCTTGCGCTTGAGCAGGTAGCGATACAGCGAACGGGTTGCGCCCAGCGTCGCGCCATTGTCGCTCTTGGCCGCCATCAGCAGCCGCGCCCGCCCCGTCTTCGCGACCCGCGCGATCCGCCGCAGCAGCGTGTAGGGCGGCGAGAAATAGGCCATGAAGATGTCCAGCTTCCGCGCCTGAGAAAGGTCGCGGGTGACGCTGCGGGCCCAGCTCGACAGCCCGCGCGTGGGCCCACCGACCAGCCAGCGGACNGCNCCCTCCCCGTCACGCCATTCCCATTGCGAAACCGCCCGGCGAATGGCGCGGAAATGCGGCGCGTCGTCATCGGTCCAGTCGACCAGCCGCGCGAACCAGTCGTTGAGGCCGGCAACCGCGTCCCCTTCGAGCGCGATGGCAAGATCGTTCCACCCGTTCTGTTCGGGGGGGGCGAAATAGTCGTCCTCGATATTGAAACCGCCGAACAGCGCGCGCTCGCCATCAGCGATCACCATCTTCTGATGGTTGCGGATGAGATAGCGCAGCCCGATCCGCGGGCTGAAGCAGAAATAGCGTCCCCCGGCATCGACCAGCGGCTGGAGGAAGCGGTCCGATGCCGACGCGCCGAAGCTGTCGAGGATGAGCGTAACCGCCACCCCGCGCCGCGCCGCCGCACACAGCGCATCGCGCAGCTCGGACGAAACCTCGTCTTCGGCGAAGATGTAGAAGCAGATATCGAGCGTGGTGGTGGCCGAGCCGACGAGATCCATCAGCGCGCGGCGGCGGTCGTCGCCGCCGGGATAGAACACCAGCGAATGTCCCTGCGCCTCGAGCGCAAACGGCTCCGGATCGCGATAGACCCCCGTGGTTTCGGAAACGCTTGCCTCAGCCATTGGGGATGCGCCTTAGCGCGCCCGGCGGTCGGCGCAAATCCTTGACTGCCGGCAGGCAAAAGCCTAAGAGCCGCGCTTTCCCGGAATCACTTGATTTGCATCGGAGTGCCCCATGGCGCGCGTTACTGTCGAAGACTGCGTAGACAAGGTCCCCAACCGTTTCGACCTCGTCCTGCTGGCTGCCCAGCGGGCCCGCGAGATTTCCGGCGGTGCGGAACTGACTGTCGATCGCGATCGCGACAAGAACCCGGTCGTCGCGCTGCGCGAAATCGCCGAACAGACGGTCAAGCCGAAGGAACTGCACGAAGCTGCGGTTACCAATCTGCAGAAGATCCTGCCCGACGACGATGACGAGATGGACGAAGTCGGCTCGCTCAGCCAGTCGGCCGAAGCGCTGCGGATCACCGCNTCGGCGCCGACGCGTTCGACCTCGATCGGGGCCGATTACGAGGGCTGACACGCCGGCAGTATTGGCGAATTGTGGAAAGGCCGCCCCCGGGGCGGCCTTTTTGCGTTGCGGCATGGCTTGTGCCGCCTGTAGCCTGCGCCGCGACAGGAGGCGTGATGAGCGATGTGGTTGAAGGCGTGGGAACCGGGGTCGAAGGGGGTCTGTTCGCCAAGGCGGTTTCGCCCCGCACGGGCGGCGAAGCGCCGACCGCCAAGGGCCATTTCGCCGAAGGGGCGTGCCTCAATTGCGGCACGCAGCTGGTGGGCAGCCATTGCCATCAATGCGGCCAGCAGGCCCATCTCCACCGGACGCTGAGCGCCTTCGCCCACGATATCGCGCATGGGGCGATCCATTTCGACGGCAAGACCTGGCGGACGCTGCCGATGCTGGTGTTCAAGCCGGGCGAGCTGACGCGCCGCTATATCGATGGCGAGCGAACCCGATTCGTCAGCCCGATGGCGCTGTTCCTGTTCACCATTTTCCTGATGTTCGCCGTATTCCAGATCGCGGGGATCAGCGCCCCTACCGATCTCAGCGGCGACAAGAGCCTGCAGCTGAGCGAGCTTACCGAAGAACAGGCCGAGCGGCTCGAATCCCGGCGCGACACGCTGGCCGAGCGGGCGGCGGACCCGGACGCCACCGAAGCGCAGCGCGATCGCGCCGAAGACGCGCTGGCCGAAGTCGAAGCGCAGCTCGAAGCGCTGGAGCAGGCCCGCACCGAACTGCCTTTCCTGGCTGACGGGACCGAACGAACCGGCGCCGAGGCGGGTTCGGAGGAAGTTGCGAACGAGACCCCCGACAGCGAGAGGGACGCGGAAATCGCCGTGGATGCAAGCGACATCCGCAATTGGGAAGGCGATCTGGAGAACACCGACTGGTTCCGGGCGGGGGTCGAAAAGTGGCGTAAGAACCCGGGCCTGATGCTCTACAAGTTGCAGACCAATTTCTACAAGTTCAGCTGGTTGCTGATCCCGCTGTCGATCCCGTTCGTATGGCTCATCTTCGCCTGGAAGCGCGGTTTCCGCGCGTATGACCATGCCATTTTCGTCACCTATTCGCTCAGCTTCATGACAATGCTGATCCTGGCGATCGTGCTTGCCGGCATGGCTGGTCTGTCGCCCGGCTATGTCGCGCTGGCATCGCTGCTGATCCCGCCGATCCATATCTACAAGCACTTGCGCGGCACTTACGCGCTGTCGCGCTTCTCGGCCCTTTGGCGGCTGGGGGTGATGAGCTTCCTGATCGTCGTCATCCTCGGATTGTTCGCCATGTTGCTGATGTTGCTCGGCCTGTCCTGAGAAACGAAAAGGGCCGCCCGGTCATACCGGACGGCCCCTTGTGTGCGGATGGGTTTCGCCTGCGTCAGGCGCCTTGCGGTGCCGGGCCTCCGCCGAGCTTGCGCCCTGCCTTGGGGACAGCGACACCCGACGCGGGCTTGACCGCGACAGGGCCCTTGGGCTCGTCCGGCCGGTCGATCTTGCCGTCCTTCATCAACTGATTGATCTCTTCACCGGTCAGCGTTTCGTATTCGAGCATCGCCTGTGCCAGCAGGTGGAGCTTGTCCTCCTGCTCGCTGAGGATGTCCTGCGCGCGCTTGAGCCCGCCTTCGACCAGTTCCTTGATTTCGGCGTCGATCAGCTTGTTGGTTTCCGCGCCGCCCATGGTGCGCGCGGTCTGGCCCATGCCGAGATAGCCTTCCTGGCTTTCCTCGTACTGCAGCGGGCCCAGCTTGTCGCTCATGCCCCATTTGGTGACCATGTTGCGCGCGAGATCGGTGGCATACTGGATATCGCCCGACGCCCCGCTCGAAACCTTGTCGTGCCCGAAGATGATCTCCTCCGCCACGCGCCCGCCCATCGCAACCGCCAGGTTCGCATGCATCTTGTCGCGGTGGTAGGAATAGCTGTCGCGTTCGGGCAGGCGCATCACCATGCCCAGCGCGCGACCGCGCGGAATGATGGTCGCCTTGTGGATCGGGTCCGACGCCGGCTCGTTGAGGCTGACCAGCGCGTGGCCCGCTTCGTGATAGGCGGTCATCTTCTTCTCGTCCTCGGTCATGACCATGCTGCGCCGTTCGGCACCCATCATGACCTTGTCCTTGGCGTCTTCGAATTCCTGCATCGCGACCAGGCGCTTGTTGCGGCGCGCCGCCAGCAGGGCGGCCTCGTTGCACAGGTTCGCCAGATCCGCGCCCGAGAAGCCCGGCGTGCCGCGCGCGATGGTGCGCGGGTTGACGTCGGGCGCCAGCGGCAGCTTCTTCATGTGCACTTCGAGGATTTTCTCGCGCCCGTCGATATCGGGCACGGGGACCACAACCTGACGGTCGAACCGGCCCGGACGCAGCAGCGCGGGGTCGAGAACGTCGGGGCGGTTGGTCGCCGCGATGATGATGATGCCTTCATTGGCTTCGAAGCCATCCATCTCGACCAGCAGCTGGTTGAGCGTCTGCTCGCGCTCGTCGTTCGAATTGCCCAGTCCGTGGCCACGGCTGCGCCCGACGGCATCGATTTCGTCGATAAACAGGATGCACGGCGCGTTCTTCTTCGCCTGTTCGAACATGTCGCGCACACGGCTGGCGCCGACACCGACGAACATTTCGACGAAGTCCGAACCCGAGATGGTGAAGAAGGGCACGCCCGCTTCGCCGGCGATTGCCCGCGCGAGCAGGGTCTTACCCGTACCAGGTGAACCGACCAGCAGCGCGCCCTTGGGGATCTGGCCGCCAAGCTTGGAGAAGCGCTGCGGGTCCTTGAGAAACTCGACGATTTCCTCGAGTTCTTCGCGCGCTTCGTCGATCCCGGCGACATCGTCGAACGTCACCTTGCCCTGCCGCTCGGTCAGCAGCTTGGCCTTCGACTTGCCGAAGCCCATCGCGCCGCCCGCACCGCCGCCTTTCTGGACCTGCCGCAAGGCGAAGAAGGCGATGCCGAGGATCAGCACGAACGGCAGCATCTGGATCAGCGCATAGAGGAGGATGTTGCCATTGTCGGCTTCCACACCCGAATAGCGCACGCCATTGTCTTCAAGCAGCTGCGGCAAAGTGGTGTCGTTGGCGACAGGGATGGTCGAGAACTGCTCGCCATTCTTCATCTCGCCGACGATCGACGATTCGGAAATCTCGACGCTGGCGACCGAGCCTTCGGCAACCTTGTCGCGGAAATCGGAATAGAGGATCTGTGCGCCGGGAGCGCTCGATCCGCCCCCGAACAGCGACACAACCATCAGCAGTGCAAGGAAAATCCCGCCCCAGATCATCAGGCTCTTCACCCAGGGGTTGGGNCCGTTGCCNTCGGGCTCGGGNGGAGAATTCTGNTCGCTCATNCGCGGGTTCCTTTCATNCCNGNNNATGTAGGATNCCNCNGGTGAATGGCAAGTTGACCCGATGCGCGGAATTTCCGCTATCAGGCAGCAATTCGCTCGATCAGCCAATAGGCCCCGACGATGCCGACCGGATAGGCGGCGGCGCGCAGGACCAGCGGTTCGTCCGCCGGCCGGATACGGCGCAGCAGCGCGAGGGCGGCGAGCACCGCCGTGACGACCAGCAATTGCCCGGCTTCCACGCCGATGTTGAAGCTGACCAGCGCGGCGGGCACCTCGCCTTCGGGCAGCCCGATTTCGCGCAGGGCGCCAGCGAATCCGAAACCGTGCAGCAGGCCGAAGGCGAATGCCACGAGCCAAGGCAGGCGCTGGGTCAGCGTGCCGCGCNCCCCCCGGGCGATTTCGACCGCGAGGAACACGATCGACAGGGCAATCAACGCCTCCACGACATCCTGCCGAATCCCGGCAAAGCCCAAAGTGACCGCCGCCAGCGTCAGCGAATGCGCGAGCGTGAAGGCCGTGGCGGCCTTGACCACCGGCCACGGCCGCCTGACCAGCAGGACCAGCGCGATGACGAACAGCAGATGGTCCCATCCGGCCAGGATGTGATCNACCCCGATNGCGAAATAGCTGCGCCACACCTGCGCCGCGCCCGGTCTGGCCGTGATCGTCGCNTAGGGCTCTTCCGGCGTGAGACGGTGGACCTGCACCGGCCGTTCGCGCGGGGCGACGCGCAGGATCGCTTCGCCCTGCCCGGGAAAGGCCGGCCAGCCGAGCCGCTGCCCCGCGACGCTGCCGGTGCAGACCACCGGTGCACGGCCGACCACGGCAAGCGGAGCCATGTCGCGCTCTACCGGCCCCGCCAGCGCACAAGCGGCGGGCAGCTGCGGCACGGCGCCGCGTTCGTCGGCCGCGCTTGCGATCGGCTGCCGCCAGCCGAGCCGCCAGTTCGTCTCGTCGAGCTGCTCGAACTGGATCGCGACGGGACGCATTTCGTCGGCCAGCGCGGGGCTGGCCGCCAGCATGAGGGCCAGCGCCGCAATCAGCCGGATCATTCGATTGCGACCGTATAGGCCCCGCGCAGCACGGCGTAGGCCCGCTGGCGCCGCTCGGCGATGGTGGCCGCTTGCCAGTCGGCCTCGACCCGGTCGCGGACCGCGCTCAGTTGCGGTGTCTTGCCCGCGCTACGGGTTTCCAAGCGGACGAGGTGCCAGCCATAGCCCGACGCGACCGGTCCCTGCCATTCGCTCGAGGGTTCAAGCTCCGCCAGCCGCGCGGTGAACGCCTCGCCATAGGTGCCGCGTATCTGCGCAAGCGGCATCGCGACCGCCTCGGCGGGCAGGCTGATCGGCTCGCCCACCGGATCGCGCGATGCCAGAGCGCGGGCGGCAGCGGATTCGCTG
>FUFK010051669.1_pt1 | contig 37860 bp, 65 predicted proteins | sample 1021851 | NCBI WGS metagenome assembly FUFK01 (sample SAMEA51879418, study PRJEB19060) | metagenome
TGATTGTAGACGAGGCTAGTGGTGTTCCAGAGCAAGTATTTGAGGCTGCTGCTGGGTCCATGTCTGGTCATAATGCTACAACAGTTATGTTAAGTAACCCTACTAGGTCTAGTGGTACGTTTTTTGAAAGTCAAAACAGACTTGCAGATAGTTGGTGGACTAGACGCTGGTCTTGTGTAGATAGTCCTTTGGTAAGCGATGAATTTATCGAAGAGATGAAACTACGCTATGGTGAAGACAGTAATGCCTTTAGAATCAGAGTGTTAGGAGAGTTTCCTCAAGCAGATGACGATACAATCATACCGTATCACTTGGTTGAAAATGCAATACATCGTGATGTTGAGGGTGATGAAGACTTGCCGAGTGTATGGGGTTTGGACGTTAGTAGGTTTGGTAATGACAAAACTGCTCTGTGTAAGCGGCAAGGCTCTATTGTGACTGAGGTTAGGTCTTGGTCTGGGCTAGATTTAATGCAGACTGTTGGTCGTGTTGTGGCTGAATATGAGGGTTTATTGCCTTCTAAGAGGCCTAGAGAGATACTTGTTGATAGTATTGGGCTTGGTTCTGGTGTTGTCGATAGATTGCGTGAGCTAGAGCTACCTGTTCGAGGTATTAATGTTGCAGAGGCCCCTAGTATGGGCGCAACATATTTAAATTTACGCTCTGAGTTGTGGTTTAAAACTAAGGGTTGGTTTGAGGATCGTGCTTGTAAGTTGCCGAAAGATGATCAGTTATTAGCTGAATTGACAGGTATTCGATATAGTTTTACGTCTAGTGGCAAGATGAAGGCAGAGAGTAAAGATGAGATGCGTAAGCGTGGATTAGCGTCACCTGACTTGGCTGATGCGCTGTGTTTGACTATGGCTAGTGATGCTGCAACAGCACTTTCTGGAGCATTTTCTAGCTGGAAAGGTGAGATAAAACGTAATTTGCGTGGAATTGCATAATGTGGTATGTGTTTAAAAAAATAAAGGAGATGATCATGCCGATGGGTAAGGGTACTTATGGTTCTCAAGTTGGAAGACCGCCTAAAAAAGCAACCAAGAAAAAGAAAAAAGCCAAAAAAGCGAAAAAGAAATAATGGCTAAGAAAGCTCGTAAGTCATCCAGCCCCAAGCCTAAGAACCCTGCTTTATATGCTAGGGTGAAGCAAGCGGCTAAGAAGAAATTTAAGGTTTATCCTTCGGCTTATGCGAATGCTTGGTTGGTGCGTGAGTACAAAAAGCGTGGCGGTACTTATGCCTAGCAGAAAGCCTAAAGGTGGACTGACTAAATGGTTCAAGGAAGATTGGCGAGATGTTAAGACAGGCAAGAAGTGTGGCAGGAGCGGAAAGAAAGATAAAGGTAGACCTTACCCTGCTTGTCGTCCTAAAAGTAAAGCAAGTTCTGCATCTGCTAAAAGAGCCGCTAAACGTAAGACAGGTCCAGCTAGGATAAGTTGGAAAACAAAAAGAAAAAAAGGTAAGAGATAATGCCGCACTCTAAATACAGTAAAAAGCAAAAGAAGCTGGCGGCTTTAGCCCCACCTCGTAAAAAAATAACAGGCGCAGATTTAAAGAAGTTAAGAAAAAAAAGAAGGGTAAGAAGTAATGGCAAATGAAGAGCATATGCAGAGAGTTGAGGCTCATTATCGAGCTTTAGGCATGAAAAACCCACACGCAGCACATTTTGCTTCTATGAGAAGCAGAAGTGGTGGTGGTGGAGCTAAAGCAAGAACTGGCGGTTTGGGTTCTAATAAGGGCGGCTCTAGATACGAGAACACATCTGCTGCTGACCGAAGAAAAGCCAATCGTGACGATAGCTTTGGTTACTTTGATGAAGTAAATAAGCGTTATGTTCCTGCCATTATAGATATGATTGATGGTGGCGGTAGAAACACAAGAGGTGATGAGTTTGTTGGTGGACCTCTTAGCGGTGTACTAAATCAAATTGGTGTTGATCCATATGGCTCACAGCGTGAGCGTATGTTTGTTAGCCCTAATACTTCGCCCATAGTTCAAGCGGTAAGCGGACCAATTCCTAGACCGCAAATTAGACCTAGTAGAACTCCAGCCCCATCATATGCGACTATGGACATGGGTGAGGCTGGTAGAGGCTCTATGCCTGCCGACACACCTTTACCTTATGGAACTATGAATATGGGTGAAGCTGGAAGAGGTTCTATGCCTGCTGATACACCATTGCCTTATGGAACTATGAATATGGGTGAGACTGGTAGAGGTTCTTTACCTAATCCTTTCTCTGGGCCATCTTATGATATGCCTGTCGATCCAAGGCAGCAAATGAATATAGAGGTTGGTGCTGGTGTTCCTTTACCGCCATCTCAAGCAACGGCTGATGAGGGTTTTAATAGATTTTTAACAATGGCTAGAAATGACCCAAATATGAGTTTCTTGATGAATGATCTGCCAATGGCTAAATCTGTATATGACAGAATGGTTGCTTCGGGAACTCGTTTTTAACGATGCCAAGAAAGCGCGAAAAGGCCATACCCAAAACGACCAAAGGTAAAGGTCGTAATTACCGAACGGTAAAAGAAGGGGCTGGCATGACCGCAAAGGGCGTAGCTGCACATAGAAGGAAAAACCCAAAGTCGAAACTGAAAACGGCTGTAACAAAAAAGAAAAATTTAACTGCAAAAGAAAAGGCTCGTAAGAAGTCTTTTTGCGCTAGGTCAAGAGGCTGGACAGGTGAACGTGGCAAAGCTGCTCGTAGAAGATGGAATTGTTAAATGGCTTTAAGTAATTACAATGATTTAAAGGCGAGTATAGCCGATTTTCTAAACAGAGATGATTTAACGTCAGTTATTCCTGATTTTATTAGTCTTGCAGAAGCTCAACTAAATAGAGAAATAAGACACTGGAGAATGGAAGACAGGTCTATTGCAACGATAGATTCCCAATATACCGCTTTACCAGTAAACTTTCTTGAGCCAATAAGACTAGTAAAAACAACAGGAAGTTTTCAAATATTAGAGCTTGTAGGTGCTTTGGAAATATCAAAGTTAAGGCAAGCGAATAATGATAATGTTGGTACTCCTAAACTTTATACAATTTTAGACCAAGCTTTTGAGGTTTTTCCAGCACCTGACAGTGATTATGTTCTTGAGCTAACTTATTATGAAGAAATACCAGACTTAGCTACAAACAGCACAAATTGGTTAATGACTTATTATCCTTCTGCATATCTATATGGTTCTTTACTTCATTCTGCGCCATATTTATCTGAGGGTAATAGAATAGCAGAATGGAGTGCATTGTATCAAAAGGCAATCAATGATATAAATGCGGAGAGTGAACGAGCAAAAACTGGCGGCTCTGGTCGCAGGATGAAAATAAGGAGCTACTAAATGGCAAGTTTTACTAAAGTAAATGACTTTGTAGTCAATCTGGCTAACGCAATGGACTTAGACAGCGACACGTTAAAAGTTGCACTTTGCAATACTGATCCTACGTCTGGCACAAGCATCGTGACAGATGGTAATGGTGTTTTAGCGAACGCTACGGAAATAAGTTACACCAACTTGTCGGCAAGAACATTACAAAATGTTACAAGCACACAGACAAGTGGCACATATAAGCTTTCGGCTGATGACTTAGTTTTAACAGCGTCAGGTGGTTCAGTAGCAGCGTTTAGATATGTAATTATTTACAACGACACACCAACATCACCAGCCGATCCGATTATAGGTTATTACGATTATGGATCATCATTGACGCTAAATGATGGTGATACCTTTACAATCGACATTGGCGCAAACGGTATCTTAACGCTTACATAACAGGAGATCATCATGGCAAAACTTTTTAATAGGGCCAAGATGAACACTAGCACTACTGGCACAGGTACAATAACACTAACCTCTGCCGATACTGGTTATCAAACTTTTGCAGCGGCTGGTGTTTCTGATGGAGATGTTGTTACATACGTTATAGAAGATGGTACTAATTGGGAGATAGGCACTGGTACTTATNGCGCAAGCGGAACAACTTTAACCAGANCNCCAAGTGAGACTAGCGGTGGCGGTAGTGCAGTTTCTCTTAGCGGTAGCGCAAAAGTTTTTATTAGTTCTGTGGCTGATGATTTTGGCAAACTGCAATCAGGCGGTGCAACTAAAATAGAAGCAAATTCTGGTGGCGTTACTGTCACTGGTAATGTTGTAGTTTCTGGAAATGTTGATGGTAGAAATGTTGCTGGAGATGGTACAAAGTTAGATGGTGTTTCAAGCAATGCTGATGTGACAGCTACAGCAATAAATGCATTAGCAACTGAAACAAGCATATCAGGCTCAGACGTTATTCCAGTTATAACAAGCAGTGGGCTTAAAAAGGCGACAATTACTAATGCTTCACTGGTAGGACCGACAGGGCCATCTGGCAGTAATGGACCTACTGGCCCAACTGGGCCGACTGGACCTACTGGCCCATCTGGTAGCAACGGAAGTAACGGTAGTACTGGCCCTACTGGTCCAACAGGACCGACTGGCCCGACTGGCCCGACAGGCAACGCTGCGACTGGTGTTAACACAGTCGGTTCATACGCCTTCTTAAAAAGGACTTCTGCAAATACTTCACTTAGCAGAAATTCAAATTATGGTGGTAGCGGCCTCCAAAATACAGGTGGTAACAATCGACATCTATGGGGGTCAATGCACTGTAATTGGTCAAATGCCTCCACTAACTCAGGAACTTGGAAGTCACATTCGCAAGTAGGAAACATCTCAGGTTGGTATGCTGTCGGATTATTTGTGAGGATTTCGTGATATGTCTATTCCCATAACAGAATATAGAAATGCTGTATGCTTAGATGACAGCGGCAATTGGCTAGACGTTGAGATAAATCATCCAGAACATGGGTGGATACCTTATACTCTAGACCCAGATGATGAAGATAATACCATCGATAATGATGCGTTATTGTTATTAATTGGTGCTGACAAACAAGCCTATGTTCCCCCTACAGCCGAAGAAATAAAAGCAGAGCTTACATATCAGAAACGTGAAGAGCGTAATTATTACTTAGAAGAAATGGACGCTATAATTTCTAACCCACTTCGTTGGGCTGCAATGTCAACTGAAGAGCAAAATGCTTGGACAACATACCGACAGGCTTTGTTGGATGTTCCACAGCAATCTGGTTTTCCCGAAACAATTACATGGCCCACGAAACCTTCATGAGACAGAATTGGCAATTATGGAGTAAAAATCTCCCAGAAGATATTATAGAAAAAATAGTAAGTCTTGCAGGTGAAACAAAAAAGGCATCAACGTTTAATGATGGTGATGACAGTGTTCGTTCAAGTCGTATCAGTTGGATGACACAGAATGATTGGATAAAAAATATACTGTTTAATTATGTAGATTTTTCAAATCAAAATGTTTTTAATTTAAGTATTTTTAAGAAAGCTGACATCCAATACACCGAATATCATGCAGATGAAAAAGGTCATTATGGTCTGCATCATGATATTGATTGGAACAGAAATGATGGGTTAGACCGCAAACTTTCAGTAACAGTACAATTATCTGACCCATCGGAATATGAAGGTGGCAGTTTCGAATTTACAGAAACAGAAAGCCCAGACGTTGAAGCATCTAAGGCTAAAGGCACTGTACTAATTTTTCCAAGCTACCTTCAACATAAAGTTAATCCAGTAACAAAAGGTATTAGGAAATCTCTTGTTGCATGGTTCGAAGGTCCAAAGTGGCAATAGAAAGGGTGTAAATTATGACAGGTTTTGCTCCTATAGCCGCAACATCATTAGGCCAATCAAGCACTAATGCTAATTATGCATTATCTGTTACTAGCGGAACATTTACGCTTTCGATGCAGGGTGCTGCTAAATTAATTACCGATATTTATCCATCTGGAAATTTTACTTATTCTGGTCATGCAATTAGCTTAACCGCACAAAGGCCTGCTAATTTTGACACAGGAGTTTTTACACTTACTGGGCAGAATATAACTTTTGATTATGGTTTCGGAATTATAGCCAATAACGGATCGTTTACCTTATCTGGTCAAAATATCATTTTTGAAAAAGGATTTGGTATAGGGGCTAACTCTGGATCTTTTTCTGTAACTGGTCAAAGCATACCATTTAAAAAGGCAATGAATGTTGATCTAAATAATGCAACATTTACGCTTACTGGGCAAGATGCTCTTAAAGGTGTTTCTGAGGTTTTTGATCGTGGTCAATTTACATATTCTGGTCAAGATGCAACACTTTTTGTAGGTAGATTTTTAAGGCCAGTAAGCGGTAAATACAATTATACATTTGAAAATTTTAAAATAAGAGGCTGGTTAAGTCCTTCTTTACCACCAGCAATATGGACGGATGTGGCGTAACGTGTTACTTTTGCGTAAATAGGAGAATAAAATGGCTATTACGATAACAAAACCAACTGTTGGTGGTTCTGAGGGAACATGGGGTACGACAATTAATACCGCACTCGACACCATAGTAAATGCCGCTAACGGAACATCTGGCACATTAGCTCCAAATTTAACAACAATAACTATAAACGGTGTTTCTAGTAGTGTAACAGCCGCTGAGTTAGATTTACTTAGCAGCTTGAACACTGGTGGTAGCGTTGTTCAAAGCTTTGTTATTGAAGATGGTGACGGAACAGAAGTTTCTATAACTGACGGAAAAGAAATTAAGTTTGTTGAGGGCGATGGGATAGATATTAACTGGACTGACACATCAACAGGATCAGATGCAGACCCTTATGATTTAACTTTTGCTCTCAAAACAGATATGCGCTCTAGCAGTAATACGGATGTTTATACTGGCAATTCAAACGATTATATCCATTATGATGCTGATGTAGGTATGCGTTTTTATACGGCTGGTGGGGAAGATATGAGGCTTACCGATGGCGGTGACTTGCACGTTGATGCAAATATTATTGGTTACTCTACCACTATTTCTGACCAAAGATTGAAGGGCAACATCAATAAAATAGACAACGCATTAGACAAAGTTATGCAGATAAATGGTTACACATTTACTTATAACCACGATGGCAAACAAAGCGCAGGGGTTATAGCGCAAGAAGTTGAAAACATAATGCCAAGCGCTGTTCAAAGCACTAATTTAGTTTTTAATGAAGAAAATGACGTAGAGTTTAAAACCGTTCAATATGACCAACTGCATGGATTATTAATAGAAGCAATAAAAGAATTAAAAGCTGAAATAGAGGAACTTAAAAATGCCTCTGCCAAGTAGCGGCCAGATAACAATAAACCAAATTCACGTTGAAGCTGGTGGCGGAAGCGGTTCACAAGCTGCAATTAATGACGCCGATATTCGTTCTATGATAGGTAAGAGTTCTGCTGCACAAAATGCCTTTAACGAATATTATGGAATTACAAATTCTGCGCCAACTGCAACATATATCGGCAACCGTCAAACAACTAGCGATGGTTTTCCAGCGGGTGCTTTAACGTTTAACTCAGGTAATAAAGTTGTTGTTGTTGCTTTAGCTTTGGCAGGACCAAATAATACATTTGTGAATTTTGGTTCTACGGCTATGACGCAAGCCGCAAAAGTAGATACTCCCAGCCCAAATACTTCAATATGGCAAGCAAGTCCTACTGCTGCAATCTATTGGCTTGAAACATCTACTGGTGGAAGCGTTTATATATCTGGCAACGGCGGCAGTGGTCGGTCAGTTTTACACGCTTGGGAAATTACTGGTTTTAACAGTGCTACACCGTACTCTACTGCAACAGCTCAAAATACTGATGCGTCAAGTTTTTCAAAGACTATTTCTTTATCAACAAAATATAATGGCTGCACAATAGGTGTGGGTGTAACTGAGGACACAAATCCAACAGGTTCAGTTACTGTTAGCAATTCTGATAGCTTGCAGCAAATTGATTTAGAAAGTGCTACCAATCACTATAGTTGGAGAGATGAAGGAACATCAGAGGGAACTACAAGCTATGTTTGTACTCAAAACAATCCACAGGGTAACATTAACTCAGGGTCAACAATTCAACAACTAGCCGCCGCGCATTGGAAATAATATGCCATTAGTACCATTAGATTTAAAAGCAGGGTTTTACAGAAACGGCACAGAACTTGACGCATCGAACAGGTGGCGTGATGGAAGTCTTGTTAGGTGGCGTGATGGCTCTTTGCGGCCTATTGGTGGGTGGCAAACGTTTAAATCTGGTTTTTGCACAAACCCAATTAGAGGCGCACACGCTTGGGAGAGCCTGAACGGAACGGCTTACTTTGCGGCTGGAAGTCATAACGAACTTACGGCAATGGTAGGTTCTGGTACAACTTACGATATTACACCAACTTCGATGACAACTGGTCGTGAAGATGCAGGGCTTAATTTAGGTTTTGGAGGTGGGTTTTATGGCACTGGGTATTTCGGTACGCAAAGACCAGCAACAGGAACATATTCAGAGGCTAGCAGTTGGTCGTTAGATAATTTTGGTGAATATTTACTTGGAGTTCATTATGACACTGGAACGCTTGTAGAATGGCAACTTGGTTCAAGTTCTGTTGCAGTTCCAGTAGCCAATGCTCCAACTAACAATCTTGGATTAGTTGTTACAGAAGAGCGTTTTGTTTTTCTCTTAGGGGCTGGCGGAAATCCTCGTAAAGTGGCTTTTTCAGATAAAGAAAATAATACAATTTGGACTCCAGCAGCAACTAATGAAGCTGGTGATTTTGAGTTGCAAACTGCTGGTCAAATTATGCAAGGTTTAAACACTAGAGGCCAAACTTTAATAATTACTGACAGTGACGCATTTTCTGCAAAATACTTAGGCCCACCATATGTTTATGGCTTTAATCGTGTTGGTACTTCGTGCGGTGCAGTTTCCAGAATGAGTGCAGTAGATACTGACATGGGTGCGTTTTGGATGGGTCAAAAAGGTTTTTTTGCTTTTGATGGAAACTCAGTAAAAGAACTACCATGTGAAGTACATGATTACGTTTTTGACGATATAAACGTTAACCAACAATCTAAAATTTGGGGGTTTAGCAATAGTGAATTTAGTGAGGTTTGGTGGTTTTATCCTTCCGCCAATAGTTTAGAAATAGACAGATACGTTGCGCTAGATTTATTAGAAAACCATTGGCTTATTGGAAATTTATACAGAACTGGTGGAGTTTCCAGAGGCGTATTCAGAACGCCAGTTTTATGCGGAGAATATAGTGAGAATATAACTTATAATGTTACGGTTGCTGATAGTGGCGGTAATAAATATTTTATATCAGATCATTCTGGTGCGGCTCCTACTCTTACATTTAGGAAGGGAAATACCTATCGCTTTGACCAGTCAGATTATTCGAACATTAATCATCCTTTTCAGTTTTCTACAACGTCAAACGGAACTCATGGTGGTGGTTCAGCGTACAATACTAATGTAGTTTCAACAGGTTCGGCAGGAAATGCAGGCAGTTATGTAGAAATAACTGTTACAGATAGCACACCGTCAACGCTGTATTATTATTGTGGAAATCATTCAGGAATGGGTGGAACTATTAATGTCATCGAACCAGTAATAGTTTTTAACCATGAGCAAGGCTTAAACTACGATAGTGGTTCTGTTTTTTGCGAAACTGGTCCAGTATCAATCGGTAATGGTGATAATGTTATGTATGTTACATCAGTTATACCTGATGAAAAAACACAGGGTGATGTAAATATGACTTTTAAAACAAGGCTTCATCCTAACGGTTCAGAAACAACATTTGGGCCATTTGTTCCCTCAAATCCTACAGACGCTAGATTTAGTGGAAGGCAAGTACGAATGAAAGTAGAGGGAGTTAAGGCTGCAAAGTGGCGTGTGGGAACTATGCGTTTAGAAACAAGGGTTGGGGGTACTAGATAATGCCAGTTACGCCGCCAGTTATAGGCACAGACATAAGGCAGTGGGGGCGTGAGCTTAATCTATTTTTAAGTAGAAATTTAGGTAAATTATTTTTTAAACAATCGGGTGATGTTCCATCTGAAAATGGTATTTTTCTTTGGGATGAGCAAAGAAACTATCCAGTGGTTTCAGCGCAAAATGTATTTAAGCAAGTAGCCATGAAGCAAACCACACCTAGCTCAAGTGTTGGTGCATCTGGCGATGGGGCTGGCATGATAGCTTGGGATACTAACTATATTTATATTTGTACTGCTGCATATGATGGATCAACAGCAATTTGGAAGAGGGTAGCATTGTCTACATATTAAATGCCTAAAGATACACAAGTAAATGAATTAGAAAGATGCCGCCCTTGGATAGAGGCGGCTTTAGAGTATTCTGGCGGTACTCATAGCTTTNAAGATGTGGCAAAAGGTATTCTTGAGGGCAATATGCAGTTATGGCCTACTCCAAGGGGGTGCATTGTGACAGAAATTGTGGTATATCCTAGAAAAAAGGTGCTAAACGTGTTTTTAGGCGGCGGTGAACTAGATCAGTTGTTAGATATGCACAATGATGTTACAGCTTGGGCAAAAAGTTATGGATGTGAGGCTTTGAGTATTACAGGTCGTTTTGGATGGAAGAAACCCTTAAAAGCGCATGGCTGGAAGCCATTACACGCTTCGTTTCAAAAGGAGATATAAGATGAGTGGCGGCAAAGGCGGTAGCAGAAGTAGATCAACAGAAATACCAGCATACATTGAAGATGCGGCTAAATCTAATTTAGCTCTTGCTGATAGAATATCTAACATAGGTTATACGCCTTATTATGGACCAGACGTCGCCGCATTTTCTCCAATGCAAGACGCTGCATTTCAAAATACACAAGATGCAGCTTCGGCCTTTGGGATGAATACAGGTGCAGGACAATTTATGCCTGCCCCGACAGAATTTGCTGGTGGTGCTATGGGTTATTCTTCTGCACCTATATTTGAACAATCTGTAGAAAACTTAGCTCAGTTTAGGCCAGCGCAAAGTCAATTTATGGATACATTCTTTATGGACCCTGTTACAGGTGAGGCAGGAAGCAATGCTGCCCCATTAGGAAATGCAGAAAGCTTTACTCCTACAAGTTATACAAATACTTCACCGCTAGGGGTTCAACCTATATCAAGAAATGCAATGACGAGGGGTAAGTAATATGGCAGGCGCAGCAAATCCAGCAATGACAATGAACCCCTTTCAAGGGGCTGCACAAGCAACAATGGCAGCAGGACAGGCATTTGCAAATCCAAATGTAAATCAATTTATGAACCCATACCAGCAACAGGTGGTCGATGCTACAATTCGTGATGTAAGCAACGCAGCGCAGATGGGGTTGAATAATATAGGCGCACAAGCACAAAGATCAGGTGCTTATGGTGGTTCAAGGCAGGGTGTTATGGAAGCTGAAGCCTTAAAGGGTTTTAACCAACAGGCTCTTGATCAAGTTTCAAGATTAAATCAACAAGGCTTCAACAATGCTATGAATAATGCGTTTAGGTCTGCTGCTGGGTTGCAAGGCATAGGCTCTCAAGCGTTTAACATGGGGCAAGCTATTAATCAGCAACAAATGCGGCAAGGAGCTATGCAGCAACAGCTAATGCAAAATCTTATTAATGCAGGAAGAAATCAATATAATCAGTTTGCCGCTGCCCCAACTAATAAGCTTGGCCTGCCACTTGCAGCTTTGGGAGCTTCTCCGCTTCCAGAAACCCAAGTAACTGACAGACAGCTTGGGATAATGGATTACTTAACGGCTGGCGCACAAATATACGCTGGTATGCCTAGATTTTGAGGTGATATATGTTACCAAACGCTTTTAATCTTCCGCAAATTGACGACAAAGATGATCGTGATTTTAGACCTGTAGCAGCCGCTCTTGCTAAGGGCTTTAACACGCTCAGAACATTTCCAGATCAGCAACTAAACGCTGATTTGCAAAATGTTATGCAGCAACAGACTGCAAGGCAAAGTAGAAACAAAACTGTAGAGCTTTTAAAAACCTTTGGCACACCTCAAATGGATAGATTGGCTGCAATGGTTCAGTCAGGTGGATTAGGTGCAAAAGATGCTTACAGCTTAATGTTTAATATGGAAGCAGAGCAAAGAGCGGCTGATCGAGCAGCAACAGCGGCTGACTTAAGGTACAGTAGAGATTTAAAACTTGCAGAGCTTAGGTCTGGCGGTAGTAAAACCACTAGATACAAAAACGCTATTGACGCAGGGCTTGTACCAAAAACTCCTGAGTTTGAAAGGTTTATGCTTACAGGTAAGGTTGATAACAGCTTTGAGGCTGAATATCGCAAAACACTTACCAAACCGCCTGCTGGTCAAGATTATAAGTTTATGTACGATGATATGGGTCAGTTCCAAGGTGTAAAACTTGTTAATATTGAAGGTGGTAAGCAGTCTGAAAAAGTAAGCAAAGAAGATCAGGCAAGAATTGAAAAATTTACTAATGAATCAAGGTCTGGAAGAATAGTTTTAGAAAATCTTGATAGAGCAATTGAGTTAGCTCAAAGCCCACTTGCCACAGGTTTAGTAGGGCAAGTATTAGAAAATGTTGGGGCTAACCCCCTAACAGGTTCAGCCGCTATAGATTTGGCAAAAACTGTTGAAACAGTTTCAGCCACAATTGGCTTTGATAGATTGCAAAGAATGAGAGATGAAAGCCCAACTGGTGGTGCGCTTGGTCAGGTAGCTGTTCAAGAACTTGTGGCATTAAGAGCAACAATGGGTAGCTTAGACTTAAAGCAAAGCAAAGAAGTTATAACAAGAAACCTAAAAAGAGTTAAATCAGAATATATAACTTCAATGAAAAGAATAATTGACGCTGCAATTATTGATAATGAAAGAGGGCTTAAAAATAAAATTACAGGCAAAGTAGTAAGCCCTTATGATTTCTTTTCTGAGCAAGAAGTAGAAATGATACAAAACTTTAATGTTGAAACAGGACAAGAGGGGCAAGCCCCTAATGTTACTGTTATAGATGGGTACACTATTGAGCTAAGTGAGTAATTAAATGCCAACATTTAACATTACAGCACCAGACGGTAAGAAGTATAAAGTAAGCGGTGATAACGCCCAAGGCGCACACGCAGCGTTAATGAAGATGCTGGGTGAGGATGTTGGTGCTGTAGAAGATATAGCAAGGTCATTAGGTAGTGGTCTTGTTAGAGGTGGCATAGGTATCGCTGAACTGCCAGAGATGGCGGCAAGAGGCGTGGCTAGGGCTGGGCAGGAGGTTTTACAAACTGTTGGCCTAGCGGATAAAGATTATAATATTCCTATTTTTGATACAGGTACAGGCAAGCTTTTAAGAGGCGCAACAAGTCTTGATGATTATGAAGCACAAACAAGACTAGGAAAAGTTGCAGGCACTGTAGGTGAGTTTGTTGGTGGTACAGGCGTATTGGGTGGGGCTGGTAAGGTTGCTAGAGTGGCAGGCAAAGCTTTATCAAAACCTAAGCCAAGTGGTGCTAATGTTCCTGCAAATGTAGGTACGCCGAATGTTCCAGCTTTAGCTGACGATGTTGCTGCTACTGCTAGAACTGGTCAACAAAAAATTGGCGATGCTCTACAAAAAGGTGGTGCGGTAGCTGAAGACATTGGGCTGGGATCTGGCGCTATAAAGACAGCCGTAGTAGGTGGCGTTGGTAGTGAAGTCGCTGGGCAAATGACTGAAGGAACAGCCGCAGAGCCGTATGCAAGGATCGTTGGTGCATTGCTAGCTCCTACAGCCTATGCTGTTACAGCAAACAAAACTGCTACACTTGCAAGAAAACAGGCAGCACAAAAGAATACAATAGAAACAGCTAGAGCAGCACAGCAAAAATCTTACAAAGAGTTTGATGATGTTGCTGGCAATGCATTTGTGCAAATGGACGATGTTATAAACAGTGTAGAAACAAGAGTAAGAACTGATCCTGATGGAACTTTTATGACCTATATAAATTATGGAACAGAGGCTGGTGATCAATACATCACAAAAGCAAGACAGGTTTTATTAAAATATACTGGACAAGAAATGAGCCTTGGTCAGATAGATAAACTTAGACAGGGTCTTAATAAAATCTACAAAGATAGCGGATATAATCGAGGCGTTGCGGAAATAAGAGATGTAGTGGATAACGTCATTATGACCGCGCCAACTGTAGGGCCAAGAGGGGCAGGAGAGCTTTTAAGGATAGCTAGGGCAGATTTTAGAAGATTTAAAAAAATAGAAGCTTTTGAAGAAGCTATGGATGTAGCTAAGAGAAATATTGATGCTAGAGGTACTGGTGGCGATACAATAAATGGTTACAAGCAGGCTGTAAAAAATATTCTTAATAATTCTAATAAAAGAGGCCAGTTTGATACTCCAGAGTTGGAAATAATGGAACAACTTGTCGCTGGAAACTTTAGCGAAAATATGCTTAGGCTAATAGGAAAAATAGCTCCTAGCGGTAATGGCTTATCATTAATTTTAAATTTAGGAGCAATATATTTTAATCCTGCATTCTTAACTGCAACTGTTGCTGGTTATGGTGCTCAAAGGGCTGGCTCTGCATTGATGCAGAGAAATCTCAAAAAAGTAAGAGAAGCCATTCTGGAAAACGCCAAGCCTAATACTAAAATTACAGATCAAGAAATAAGATTGGCTCTTGGTCTTGAAGGTGGTCAAGTGTTTACAGATATAGAAAAGGACATAGAGTCAATATCAGCATCGCTAAGAGGAGCGTCAGGTCAATAAAATGGAACTTAAAGCTAAAACAGAAAGTGAAATAGAAAGTATTGTACAGGCCGCTATTGATGACGCTGTAGACTTTGTTGAAAGCGAAATATCGGAAGATAGAATAACTGCTCAACGATACTACGATGGTGAAGTTGACATAGGCTATGAGGATGGTCGCAGCAAAGTTGTTGCAACTAAAGTTCGCGATGTTGTTCGTGCGGTTAAGCCTAGCCTGATGCGTGTGTTTTTAAGCACTGCCAGACCTGTAGAGTTTATGCCGCATGGCGCAGAAGATGTAGCAATGGCAGAGCAAGCGACTGATTACGTTCATTACGAGTTTCAGCGCAGCAATGGTTATAGGGTGTTGAACGATGCGTTTCACGATGCGCTAATTAAAAAGCAGGGTATAGTCAAAGCTTACTGGGAAGAAATGCCAGAAGCAGAGATTTATACTTATACAAACTTATCTGATGATGAGTATACATTTTTAGTACAAGACGATGATGTAACGGTTTTGGAGCATAGCGTTGAGCAAGAAATGAGCATGGATGAGCAGGGTGTTGAAATTGAGATGCCTGTTCATTCTGCTAAAGTTTCCAGAAGAGCATATGCTGGCTGTTTAAAAATAGAGAGTGTGCCGCCAGAAGAATTTTTTGTAGACAGAAATTGCAGAACTCTAGAAGATGCTCATGTTGTTGTTCATAGAACAGAAATGAGGGCTAGTGACCTAATTGCTATGGGGTTTGAGGCTGAAGAAGTTTTAAAACTTGATAGTTTTGACGCAGGCACAGAAATGACTGAAGCCGAGCGAACTGAGAGACAGGGCTATACAAGTGATTTTAATGAAACAAGCTCTGATCCATCTATGAATCAAGTTACTTTAACAGAAGCTTATATGCGGATAGACGTTGATGGAACAGGGGTTGCTGTGTTGCATAGGTTTCTATGCGGTGGAACTAGGTACAAACTGCTAGATTATGAGCTAGCAGACGAATTACCTTTTGCAAAATTTGAAGTAGACCCAGAGCCACACACATTTTATGGCAGAAGTATTGCTGATCTAGTTATAGATGATCAGGACGCAGCAACCTCTATTTTAAGAGGTATATTAGACAATGTAGCTATGACCAATAATCCTAGAGTTGGTATAGTTGATGGCGCAGTAAATATAGACGATGTTTTAAACAATGAGATAGGCGCGATTGTGCGTATGAGGCAGGCAGGCGCAGTGCAGGATTTAGCTGTGCCATTTACAGCAGGGCAGACGCTAGGCGCACTAACCTACTTAGATCAGCTTGTAGAGGGCAAGACAGGCGTTACCAAGGCCTCTATGGGCTTAGACCCTGATGCTATGCAGTCTACAACTAAAGCCGCTGTGCAGGCCACTGTGCAAGCCGCAGCAGGGCAAGTAGAAGTGATGGTTAGAAATTTAGCTGACGGTGCAAGAGATTTGTTTGGCTTAATGTTGAGATTGCTGCAAAAGAATATGGAAGACGGAGCTATGATGCGTATGAACGGACGTTTTCAGCCTGTTGATCCTAAAGCTTTTGATATAGATATGGACATTAGTATTAATGTTGGGCTAGGCACTGGCAGAGAGGAAGAAAAAACTAATGCTCTTGCTATGGCTTTGCAACAGCAAACTATGGTTTATCAAACTTACGGCCCCATGAATGGTTTAGTATCGCTAACAAACATTAGAAATACTCTTTCTGATATATTAGCGTCTAGCGGTATTAGAAATGCAGACCGTTACTTCGCGCCAATTACACCAGAGATAGAGATGCAACTCTTACAGATGCAACAACAGCAGCAAGCCGCACTAGCAGGGCAAGGACAAGCGCAAGACCCTGCAACAGCTATGGTGCAGGCTGAAGCAATGAAAGCGCAAACCAAAGCGCAAGTTGATTTACAAAGAGCGCAGATGGATGATGCTAGAAAACGCGAAGAAATGGCTATGCAGGACGATCTTAGAAGAGATCAAATGGCACAAGATTTATATGTTGATGCCGCTAAAACGCTGGGTCAATATGGTTCGGCGGTAGATATAGCTAGAATTAAGGCAGAGCAAGATAGAGAGCGGCAAATAAACGACATGACCGCTAGAGCAGCAGGGTTATGACAACAGAAATAAGAATAGCGGCAGATGATGCCAAAAGGTTAAAAAACGATACTGCTTTTATGCAGTTTGTTGAGGATGTTCGTAATGAGCAAATTAGGCTTTTTACGACTAGCGGTGCTCAAGACGTTGAGCAGCGTGAAGAGGCGCACGCAATGTTGCGTGCATTAAACCAGATCGAAGTGCAGCTTGACGCTGCTATTGCGGCAGAGACACTTTTAGATCGCAAACAATAGGAGCAGTACCGTGGAAACGACTGACAGAATGGAAAGCGCGATTGAGCAAATCATACAGCCAGCGCAAGAAGAAACAGGCGAAACTAATCAAGTTGAGGAAGAAACATCTGTAACTCCAGAAGCTGAAGAAGCTGAACTGGAAGCAGTTGAAGAAACTGATGAGCTTGATGAACTAGAGGTATCTGATGAAGAATTATTAGATGCTGAAATTGAAGCAGATGACATTGAAGAAGAAGCTGTCGAGCCAGAGTATTACACCGTCAAATCTGACGGCAAGGAAGAAACGGTAACAATAGATCAGTTAAAGCAAAGTTATTCAGGTCAAAGCGCAATAAACAAAAGATTTCAAGAAGTGGCTGAAATGCGAAAGCAAGTTGAGCAAAAGACTTCTGAAATCTTACAACGTGAGCAAATGGTAAATTACCTTTATAATCAGTCTCAACAACAAGGCTTTATATCACCACCTAAGCTGCCAGATCAGGCTTTAGCTGAGAGTGATCCTGTTTCTTATATGGAGCAGAGGGCTAAATATGATACTGATTTACAAAGTTACCAGCAGCAGCAGATGCAAATGCAGCAACTACAAGAACAGCAACAAAGGCAAGCTGATGAACAGTACCAGTCTTTTGTTGCAGAACAGGCTGAAATAATTAAAGGCAAAATTCCAGAACTGGCTAATCCAGAAAAGAGTCAATCTCACTGGCAGTCACTTATGAATAGTGCCAAAGAGTATGGCTTTAGCGATGAAGAGATCGCAGCCACAGCCGATGCACGTTATATCCAAATGGCTAACGATGCTATGAAATTTAGACGTATTGTTGCAAATCGCAAAAAAGCAGAAGCCAAAGGCAAGAAAGCCAAACCTGTTGTAAAAGCTGGTGCTAAGAAGGTAGCTGATCCAGAAGGTTCACTAAAGCGTAAGCAATTTGCTAAATTGCAAAAGACAGGTCGAATGGAAGATGCAATCGATCTAATATTGAAAACTTAGCATTAACAAAATGCTATAAGCCGTTGAAAGGAATAAACAAATGGCACAACCAGCAAATACGTTTGACAGCTATGATCAAGTTGGCATCAGGGAAGATTTGAGCGATGTTATCAATAACATTACTCCAGAGGCCACTCCATTTCATAGTAAATGTCCTAAAACAACAGCCAACAATACGTTGGTAGAGTGGCAGACTGATACACTTCGTAACAGTGCCGCAAACGCTCATATTGAAGGCGATGCAACTACTGCACAAGCAGCTACTGCAACTGTTCGACTTAACAACCGAACACAAATCTTCAAAAATGCGGTAATCGTATCTGACACTGATGAAGGCCTCAATAAGGCTGGAAGACAGCGTGAGATGGCCTACCAAATTGTAAAAATTGCCAAAGAGCAAAAATTAGACATTGAAAAAGCTCTATTTGACAATAACGCAAAGGTGGCAGGAAACGCGAGTACTGCTAGAGAGCTTGCAGGCGCACCAGCTTGGATGACTACAAACGTGAACTTTGTTTCTGCGTCATCTGGTGCTAACCCAACTGGCGATGGCACGGATGCGCGGACAGATTCGGGCGCTCCGACAGCATTTTCACAAACTAAATTTGACGCTGTTATGCAATCAATTTGGGAAAATGGTGGGGAGCCTGACACTGTGTATCTCAGCGCATTTCAAATGAATGTGGCATTGGGCTTTACTGGTAACAATAACCAGCGTTCACAAGTGCAAGCATCTGACGAGCGTGTTATCAAAAGTCTCGCGGTATACACGACTCCTTGGGGTACTATTGAGTTTATGCCCTCAAGGGAGAACAGAAGCCGTGACGTTTTCATCATGCAAGATGATAAGTGGGAGATTGCGACATTGCGTCCAACTAAAAACACTGAGCTTGCAAAAACTGGTGATAACACTCAGAGACAAATCGTCACTGAGCTTACACTCTGTGCTAAAAATGAAGCTGCAAACGGCATTATTGCCGATAACACAACTTCATAATAAAATAATAGGTAGGGGCATTTTTGCCCCTACTTCTAACAGGAGAAAAACATGAAAGTTTTAGTAGTAGATAGAAGCATCTCAACGTCTAAAGGTATTGTAAGAGGTGGAGATGAGGTTGATCTGCCAGAAGCAGAAGTAAAAAAGATTATGGCTATGAAGCCAAATGCTTTTGAAGTGCTAAAAGCAGACCCAAAGCCTGCAAAGAAAGCAGCAAAAAAGAAACGTGCTAGAAACGATGATGGCACACTAAAAGCTGATGATCCTAGCACACCAGAGAATGAGGCATGGGAAGATGGCTAAAATTGGCGAGTCATATAAGTTTGAAGATGATACGCTAATCATCAAAAACACGCATGACGCTAATGATATGCTCAAGGATGTTGAACACGCAAGGCAACATTCTGATAATAGCTTTGGCTCTGATTATAAGCACGTTGGTAACGTAGATATGGCGTTACTTAGCGTGTGGCTAAAAGAAGCTGGAGTTAGCTGGTCAGATACTGGCGCAGTTAAAGAAGTGCTAAAAAGAAAGCTTATGAGTAATGAGTTTTCCAAACTAAGAGTTTGGGAAGGTAGCTACTAGCGTGGACTTGCCCAAGGTAAATATACTTACCGCTGGCACAATGATAGTAGCAATTGTCGGCACAATAAGTGGTGGCATATGGTATGCTTCTAGCCAAGCTTCTATTATCGAAGGTCTTAGTGCAGAAGTAGAAAGGTTGACTATTGAGAATAATGCAACTGATCGAACTAATTTAATCAGGGATGTAGAAGCAAATAGCGAACAAATAGATGAGATTATAGACTACATCGTTGAGGTTGAAGAAGACGGTGGCGAAACGATTGACGAGATTTATGAAGAGATCGATGCGCTACATGAAGAAACTGCTTCTATGGCTCAACATATGATGGCTATAATTAAGTTACAAGCAAGGGTAGCAGTTTTGGAAAAAACGATGCAGTTTACAAAAAATGATGGGATGTAACTATGGACCCCATAACAATCCTTGCAAGCATAAAAACAGGGCTTGCTGCTGGTAAAACTGTTGCAGGGCTAAGTAAGCAGATTGGGCAATTTTTTGACGCAACTGACCAAGCAAAAAAAACTTTACAAAAAAAAGGTGTATCAAGCAAAAGTGCAAATGCTACGGCGTTGGATCGCTGGGCTAAAATACGCCAAGCAGCAGAAGCTGAAGAAGAACTCAAAGAGTGGATCACTCAAACGTATGGCAGAAGTAAATACTTAGAGTTACTCAAAATTAGGCGAGAAGTGCTTGCAGAAAAAAGAGAGGCGGAAGCCCAAGCTCGAAGGGATCAGATAGCACAGCAAGAACTTATGATTACAATCTTTGGTATAGTTGTTTTATTGATTTTTACATTTGTTGGAGCCACAGCTTATATGCATTATATGGAGTGGATTGATGTGAGGGATTATTTTCCATGATTTATGTTTTAATTTTTTTACATTTTATAAACACAGACAACTTGCATTATTACCAGATAGGAACCTATTCGGATAAGCAGCAATGCCTAGAGCAAGCAGAAAAAGCAAAAATACTAGTAACACACAACTCAATGAAAGTAGCCTGCCTCGAAGTCAACGCCCAACAATCATAGAGCGTGGTAAGAAGTTTGCAGCTTATGATAAACGTGGTAAGCTGCTGATACTGGGATACGAAAGAAGAATAGTACAGGAGTATGCATATGCCCAAACAAAAGTACGATTTAAACGATAACGGCAAGATTGATGCTGATGAGCGTGAGATCATGCTAGAGGATCGCAGAAGGATTATGATTGATGCTGATGCCAAAAGAGATGCACAGAGGCGCATGGCGTGGTTTAGCCTTACAGGTATGCTTTTGTTTCCGTTTGGCGTAGTATTTACAGAGTGGATGGAGCTTCCTAGAGCTTCAGAGATGCTATCGAGCATGAGTAATATATATTATGTCAGTATTGCCGCTATTGTTGCAGCATACTATGGATTTACAAACATGGGGTCTAAAGAATAATGGCAAATTTAACTAGCGCAAAGAAAAAGACAGTTAAAAAAGTTATTAAAGGTTTGACTAAAGCATCTAAGTCACACGCTAAACAAGCAAAAACCCTTAAAAAAGTTTTAAGGAAGAGAAAATGATAGATAAACTTATAGGGCCAGTAAGTGGCATATTAGATAAAGTTATTCCTGACAAAGATCAGGCTGCAAAACTAGCGCATGAAATAGCGACAATGAGCGATAAACACGCTCAGGAGCTTGCTATGGCTCAGTTAGAAATACTCAANGCTGACGCTCAAGGCAACTGGTTCCAATCGTCTTGGAGGCCGCTCATAGGCTGGATCGGAGGCATATCGCTCGGTATAAATTACATGGTGGCCCCAATAGCTATGGGCTTTGGTTTTAACATACCTCAAGCAGATATGTCAGTAATGATGCCATTGTTATTAGGTATGTTAGGTATGGGTGGAATGAGGTCATTCGACAAGCTAAAGAAAACGGATAGTAAAAAATGAGCGCAGCATTAAAAATATTACAAGCTAAATGTGGTGTGGCTGACGATGGGTCATTTGGCCCTAACACAGCCAGAGCTATAGCAAAACGCTATGAGTTATCAGACAAACGTGGAGCGCACCTGTTAGGACAGGCTCATCACGAATCTGGTGGATTTAAACGAACTAAGGAAGGTTTGTATTACAGTACGCCAGAAAGACTAATGGCGGTATGGCCTAGTCGATTTAAATCTGTAGAGGATGCAATGCCTTACACTAAAAACCCAGAAGCACTAGCTAATAAAGTCTATAATGGACGTATGGGCAATGAGGAAGGCTCTAATGACGGTTGGAAATTTTCTGGAAAAGGTTTCATTCAACTTACAGGGCGTTCTAATTACAGATCGTTTAGTAGCGATATGCGCTTACCAGAAGTTATGCAGCACCCTAACTTTGTTGAGACGGAGTATGCCTTTGAGTCGGCCTTGTGGTTCTTTAGGTCTAACAAGTTGTTTACTATATGCGACAAGGGTGTTGATGATGATACAATTAAGGCTGTGACCAAGCGTGTGAACGGGGGCACACACGGATTAAAAGATCGTATAGAGCAGACTAAAAAGATTTATGAGTGGCTCACCAAGGCCTAAGAACTGGCTTAACTATCTTAGAAGCCACATCACTGACCTGACAGTAGCCTTCTGTAGCATTTATTTTATCATAAATAGAGCCTTTACTCGTTAGTATTTTCCAACATTCATTTTCGCTTGGGAACCATATACTAAACTGCCAATCATGCTCCATTAATGGATAAACTATTGTTAATAATGTATAAAATTCCATTGCCTGTTTCCTTAAGTATGTTATTTTAGGACTTAGAGGGAGCCTTTAGTTTATACTTTTTCCTGCTCAAATTAAATCNGCTTTTGGCTTCCTCACGANTTTTTCCGTTATTTTTTAATAGTTTAAAGTTATTTTCTTGAGTGTGGTTTTTCGATGTTCCATGCAGCATTTTACGTTGCCTATCTTTTTCGCCCTTAGCCATTTCCATCATGGCCTTTGCTAAATCGTCCTCACTCATAATCCTGTTCCACTATCTGCCTAAAAACAGATGCAAGCCTTCTTAGCTCTACATCCATGCCTCTTTCAATAAACCCTGTAAACAAGGGTCTGCGGTCTTTCGCATTTGCAGCCTCGCAGGCTTTCAATGCAAAAGTTTTATTCTTTCTACTAAACTCAAAAGTTATGTGACCCACCTGTATGCATTCTCTGTCTGCATCTGGGTGCCGCCTGTTAGCCTTTAGCGTGTGCGTACTCATATATCTACGCCTTCTGCCTGTAACTTACTGATAAGAACCTTCATTGCGGCCTTTGCATCTCTGTATTGCTGCTTAATCTCTGGCGGTGCGTCCTTCATCAAGGCCGTTGGCTCTAGGCTTTGTATTTCTCTTTTTAAGCTGTCTCTCAGATTCCTGTCTTCTGGCTTCAACTCCATTATTACATCCTTCGCAAAGTTTTTTTTCTTTCTTGATGTACCCAATGTTAGGTAAAAAGCTTACTGGATACACCTTCTCTACCTCAATATAACCTGTATTATTACACAACGTGCAAGTCATCTTCATCATCTTCAAATTCACCAAATATATTATTCTTGTATAGCTCTACGGCTATATTTGCATAGCACCAGCAACACTGGCTTATTCTTTTATGACTTCCATCAGTAGATAAGACCAGCCTAGCTACCTTGCCTGTTCTATGTAGAGCCATAAGCTTGTTACCTATATCTCTACCACCGCAATCAACTTTGTATGTCTCTTGCAATTCTTCTAAAACATTTCTTGTAGTCATAAAGTTATCAGCTTTTTTTAATAATTTTAAAATAGCCTCATCCCAATCTATAAGCTTTCTTTCTACAGGTCTTTGCTCAGGTATAGATGGTGGCTCACCATTTAAATAAATTTTACCTGTTTTCTTATATTCTTGCAGCAATTCAATAAATGGACTGTTTTCATCATATATAGCCTTTATTTTATATTTGCTTACTTCCTTACCCCTGTCGTTAAACGTCTTTCTTTCTCCCTCTGAAGTTTCGCTAACCTCTGCAAAAAAAGTGTCGTTTATTTCAAGCTCATAATCAGTAACAAACTTTTTATTTATAAATATTTCATCNAATGTTCGTAAACATTTACCAAAAGCCTGACCTGATCTTATTATATGGGTAACTGCGACTTGCCTAATATCAATATTCACTTGCTTAACCTTTCATTATATTATTGTACGGACTTGACATATATGTTAATATTTCCTAAATGCAATAGTGTCAATTTTTTTTTAAGGAGTTAAAATGACAGTGAAAGAAAAAACAGTGCAGCAGTGCATGAGGATGAGGGAAAGTACGGTAGAGAAATTGGACTTTCTCAGNAATGTAACTCGNATTCCTAANAGTGTTCTGACGGAGCAGTATATGCTTCATGGCAACTTGGAAGAGGACTTAGTTAAGTATAACTTTTCTAAGGTAAGAGAGAGTGTCGGGCAAACTGAATGATATGGTTAATGGCAGGCAAAAAGGAGCTAGTTTTGAGCGCACCATATGCAATGCTTTACAAGACGATTTAAACGTAAAGACTGCAAAGAGAGACTTAGAGCAGTATAGGTCTGCTGATCGGGGCGACATATTAATTGATGACAATAGTTTTCCATATACAATAGAATGTAAAAGGTATAAAAAGGGAAGCTGGTCACAAAGCTGGTGGGATCAGGTTGAAAAGGCGGCAGAGGCCGCTGATAAAGAGCCTGTCTTGGTGTATAAGTTTGATAGGCAACCGATAAGAGTTGTGATGAGGCTTGAGCATCTAATGAAAGATAAAACGGAGCAAGGTTTAAAGGTTGAGCTTGATTGGGATGCTTTTTGCTACGTTGCTAGAGAGAATTGGAATAGTTAAGAAAGGCTAAATAAATGAAAAAAAATATTAATGAAATATATGATCGTTTTTTTATGATGGATGTTATTCTTGATGATGATGGTCACAGTGTTAGCAGTCTTTATTTTCATATAGATGATGTTGTTGGTTGGAAAACTACCGTAAGTATAGACCCAAAAAGTTTTTACATTGATTTAATGTTTAAAGGTGGTCACACAGTTTGCACCGTTCATGCGAGAGCTTTTTATGATGACATTATGATTGAGCTTGAAGAAGCAAAAATTCCTTGGATGAAAGAGGCAAGACAAATGAGGGATGCTAACAATGGAACGTCCTAAAGATTTTTTCAGGCGAGATTTAACTAATGAGCAGTATCACGATAGTGACACTTATCCTCATTTTAGCTCTTCAGATATAAAAGAGGTTGTTAAAAACTCAGCTTTACACTGGGCTTTAAAGCAAGATGAGCCTAAAAAAGAACCAACTGAGGCTATGCTGTTAGGCAGTGCAGTCCATGCATTTATTCTGGAGCCTAAGAAAACTTACTTTATGCGCGGCTTACCGAGTAAAATGCAACGAAAAGCATGGGCTGAAATGGAAGAGAGAGCTATTGAGGAAGGTAAGATACTTTTAAAAGAAAGCACCTACGATCAGGCTAAAAAACTAGCTGAGGTTGCTCTGCATACTAATACTGACTTGCAAGATTTTATAAAGCATAAAAACTTTTTACCAGAGGTCAGTGTGTTTGGAGAATGTGAGAATACTGGTTTATCTATAAAATGCAGACCTGACGGTATGCTATTAGATAAAAAATATAAAAAGGGCAACATTGATGGATATAAAAACCACAATCAATGTTAGCCCCAATGGTTTTGCTAAAGAGATAAAAAATTGGAATTACGGCGTTCAAGCTGTGTTCTACATGAAATGCTGTCAATCAATAGGNCTGACAGTAGATCGATTTATCTTTTTTGCAGTGTGTAAGGATACAGGGATTTGTACAAAGCACACACTAAGCGAATTGTATTTGAANTATGCTGAAAAGCAAATGTTCAAAGCAATGGCTGAATTGCTTGATGCTCAAATATCAGGTAAATTTAGCACTGGCTGGCCTGATGAAAATGTTATTCATTTGCCCAGCTATCTCGAAGATGAAGTAATGGAAGAAATGTAGAAAGGTTAAAATGATACATAAATTAAAAAAAGTTAAAGCTAGGTATCCAAAAATGAATCAGCCTTATATCTGGAGTGATNCAGATAATAGGTANATNGGNTGCGCGGCTGATGAAACTGGNGCTGCTTTTTATTGTGACGCATTNATTTCTGCNGANGTTTATAACGACNTGCAGGAAAANTGTGAGCAAGTTTGGAAAGAGTTTTGCCAAAAGCGTGAGCANGAAAATAAGCCGATCAAAGATACCTAAAAANTTTAGGTTNCCTTTGGATGANGANAATGANGGTANGGGNTANTGCAAAATGAAGCTACCNACATATGGCGANGAAAAAACTGTAGTAAGGCAATGGGATAGCGCTGGTGAGCGTTTACCAAATAATTTTGCCTTAACAAGTAACAGTACGATGCATTGTCAGTTCTTAATNAAAGGCTACAAAAACGGCTCACAACAGGGCATAACGCTCAAGCTTACTGATATTCAAGTAATTGAATTAGCACCGCCTATGGAGCGCCCATCGCCGTTTGAGGCTGAAGAAGGTGGGTTTAAAGCTAGTGACGCACCTAATGGGCATCAGATAAAAACTGATGACGATGAGGAGCCTGAGCTTGCACCTGATAAGGGTGAGGATAAGAAGTCCGATGATGATTCGGATGGCTTCGACGATCAAATACCCTTCTAAAATCACAAAAAAAATAGCCCCACTGTTAAAGTGGGGCTTTATTAGTTTGACCTACAGAAAGGCTAATAAATGTAGGTCTAGCAGTTAAAATAAATATCCATGCGGAGTATCCAAAGAAATGGTACAATATCTAGATAATAATAACAAGTCATATACAGCATATTGGTCAGAGTATGCTGAAGGCATTATTCGAGCTTTAGAGTTAAAAAAAGTAAGTCCAAAAGAGTATCATGGGGCTTGCCCATGCTGTGGCGGTGAGGATAGATTTTGGATAAGCGAATATCATAGTGAAATTCGCGTTAATTGCCGCAAATGTGAAGATTATGCAGGCATCACTAAAGTTTTGAGGGATCAGGGATTGTTGCCTAAGTTTGAGCCACAAGTAAAAGTAGATTTTGCAAAAGTACCTAAATTTGATGATGTACATCCGTACCTGTCGCTAAAAAGAATTAAGCAACATGGAGCTAAGGTTGATAATGGTAAATTAAAAATACCAGTTATTAATAAAGATGGTGATGTAAAAGGCTATCAGTACATCGATGAGCAGGGTAAAAAGAAGTTTAATACTGGTCTGCAATACAAAGGCTGTTTTCATGTTGTTGGTGGCGTGATTAAGGATAAAGCCTATATTGCGGAAGGTTTTGCGACTGCGGCTTCAGTATATGAGGCAACATCAGTGCCATGTGTTCATGCATTAAATGCTGGTAATGTTGTTAATGTTATTAGTGAGCTAAAATCGGTAAAACCAGAGACAGAATTTACCATAGCTGGTGATAATGATGAGGCTGGTTTAAAGGCTTGTAATAAAGCTAAAGAGGAACATGGCGTAGATTTTGTTGTTCCTAAAAGCGANGGATTAGACTGGAATGATGTTTGGGTAGCTAGAGGAAAAGAGTTTTTAATCAAAGCTTTACGCCCACAAAGCATTTTAGATGAGGTTGTATTTCCAGATCAAGCTGTAGCTCAAACATCGTTAAATTACATTGTTAAAGGCTGGTTAAGTGAGAACAGCATGAGCATTGTATATGGCGCAAGCAATGTGGGTAAAAGCTTCTTTTGTATGGATATGGCTTATCATATTGCCGCTAACCAGCCGTGGCTGGGTAATAAGGTTAGAGGCGGTGCAGTGTTATATTTGCAGACCGAAGGCGGTCAGGCGTTTAACACACGTTTAATTGCATTAAGAAACAAGTATAGCGATTTNGAAAATGTAAATTTAGCTATCAGGGCTGCGCCAATTAATCTTTTTAACAATGAAGACGATATGGCTAAGGTAAAATCTTTGATTGAGGTAATTGGTAAAAAATATGAACCAGTTAAAGTATTGATCGTGGATACTATATCTAGAGCCACTCAAGGGCAGTTAGATGAAAATAGCAATTCCGACTTTGCAAAATTTTTAACGAATTTAGATATTTTGAGATCGGAAACAGGTATACACGTTATGTTGGTTGGGCATTCTGGTAAAGATCCGTCAAAAGGGTTGAGGGGTAGCTCGGCTCAAAAGGCTGGCACTGACACTGAGATAGAAATAACCAATAATGAAGAAATTGGTTTAAGAACGGCTAAAACCACAAAACAACGTGATATGGAAATAGGTAAAACAATAAATTTTTTGCTTAGTCGTGAAGTTTTAGGTCAAGATGAAGATGGTGATGACATTACTACTTGCACGATTCGTGAGCCTACTGAGGAAGAGCTAAAAGAGGCTAAAAGGGAAAAAATTTCTGGCCCTAATCAAGTTATGTTTAAAGAAGTATTTTATCAGCTTAGAGGTGAGAATATTGGAGGTAAAAACCCATCAGGCGCTGGCTGGCCTAAAGGCGGTTCTTACTGGTGTATTGAAAGTGAAACACTTAAGGATCATTTTAAGGGTAAATTACCCGATCATGCCAATTCATCATCAGCTTACAATCAAACGGTAAAATCAATGGTTAAAAAGGGCCATATAGCCATAAATGAGGGTAAAATATGGTTTTGCGATAAAGAAGGCAAATACACTGAGCCTAATAATCCGTTTTAATAATTATTAAGCTTAAAAAACAATGTTTTATAAATGCAATTATTAAGAATTATTAAGAAAGTGACATAAATTATTAAGCTTATTTAATTATTAAAATGCCTATAGGCATTAATAATAAATAATATTAATGTTAGGAAATAAATTGGACTATTCAAATTGGTTAAAAGAAAAGTTAAAAAATGGTTCTGCTAAAGAATTTAAAAAGGGAACCAGTAAGATTAGACTTTTGCAGACGTTTGAGCAAAAATTAGCCAGCATCAATACTGAGGATGAATTATATGGCTTTGCTAACCGTAGGCGTGTGCTCGGCATTAATCTGCCCGAATGGAATGATGAACAGGTAAAGGCAATAAAATGGCGTTTAATGGAAATACGAAAAAACCGTTAAGGTGGGCTGTATACGATGATGGGCTTAGGGTTTATTATGAGGGCGCACTGATAGGCGTAATAGAAAATGATGAGCTACACCACCTGAGCGCGGAAATACTTAACCTGTTGCGCTGGAAACATGGCAAAGGCGCAAAAAAAAGCCCTGCCGAAGCAGGGCAAAGTTTAACTCAAGGAAAGGTGAGTTTATTTTTTAGCTCTTATTGTCGCTTATTACATCGTCATAAGCGCATTCTTTACAAAATTTTATCAAAGCTTCAGCAGCTTCTACATTAGGCGCACTAAAGTAAACAAAGCTTAAAACAGACTGCAAAAGCCCAGCTAAAGCTTTTTCATTGTTTTTAACCTTACCAACCTGAAGGTCATTATCAAATAAGCTGGCAATAGCTGCGTTTCCTGCGTCATATCCTGCGCCATGCTGCTTTCTAACTTCATTAAGTGTCATTTTACTCATCCTTATCAGAATGTTTATTTTTAGACTTTTTAGGCTTTTCTTCAGGTAGCTCATCAAAATCAAACCAAGTGCCGTCAGCATCCCAATCAATGCCATGATTAAGCATTTCTCCTACTTGATATTCTGTTAAGCCTTCAAAATTTCTTTTCATATCGTACATGGCACTTTCGAGCTTTCTGATAGTAGATAGCCAAACGTCCTTACATTCATCTAGCTCCCATAGAAATTCAGGTAAAACCTGATTTAATTTAGTTACAGCTTTTTGCTGATCAGGTGTTAAACCTCTAAAGCCCATATTTTGCTGTTGCTGGTTGTTAGCAACTTTAATCCAATCCTTTTTATCCATTATAAATCTCCCTCGCCCTCATCGACGGTTAAGTTAAGCTCGATATGCTCAATATCGTGGCTAGTGTTCCTCATAAGCTTATAAACAGCTTGCTCTATCTCCTCATTGCTTGGAACGTGCGTATTTGGTAAATCCAAAAAGTTAAAATCGACAACAAAGGTAAAATGCACCCCTATGTCAGGCATATAAAAATCAACTGATATATCACCGCTTATCAATGTCTATTCCTTTCTCTAAAATAGCTTCAGCTTCAGCAATAGTGCCGTCGAATAAGATTTTATCCCTCATCAATTCTGCCATATGCAGTGTTTGAGCAAAGCCAAGTATCTCAACGTGTTCACTTGCTTTTAGCTGATCATGGATAGCCCACACGCTTATCTTGTTAAGATTGTTTATCTTAACGACTGCAAAGCCTACAGGCTCAAGCTTTAATTTTTCTAAAATACTAATCAATGCATTTTCCTTTTTTCTTTATCGCGTCTAATTTTCGCGATACGTTTAAGGCACATAGCGTAGGCGACAAAAAGATTTTCAATCTGGTCATCGTCTAAAACGTGGTCACCAGTTCGCCAATCAATCAAAGAGTAAGACTCAATATCGCCTGCGCTATCAGTGTTACCGTAAATCGCATAATTTAGCGGTAAATCGTAAAGCTTCATCTAACAGCCTTAATCAGGCCGTTTTCCATCACAACAGAAGCGAAAAATTCGCGCTTATAACCTGTTAAATGAGGCCTGTTGCACACTGGAAACTCGCCATTTGGCGTGTACTCATTGCCGAACAGAGAAGTCTCAGTGTAGTTTAAAGGCTTGCCGATATTCTCTTTAAGCTCTTTTTTAGTTGGGTAGTTTGCTATCATCATGTTTTAGCCTTTCTTGCTGTTAAAATGATATTGAATGCCAGCCTCGTTAAAGGCTGGTCATCAATAGCATTATAGAAACCAATCTATAGCAATTTCATCGCCAGTTGTCGGGCAGTTATAAAAACCGTCTGCGCCTATATCACGCGGAAAGTCTTGTTTTAAAATTCTGAGAAAATCTTTCTCATCTTTGGCTCGAATGATGCCAAAATCAACACCGTTCTCACCCTCAAGGTAAAATTCATATTTTTGCATCTGCAATCCTTTCTGCGTAGCAATAAGCTTTTTCAATAATTCTGGGCAAATGCTTTGCCCCAACAAAACGCTCAACGTCAGGCCAATAGTCGTTGTCCTCTTGATCGTCAGGCACGCCCAGCCACAGCCAAGTATTTACAAAATCCCTATCAGAATTAAGCAAAGCAACCTCAACTAAACCATCATGAACTTTTTCGTTCATCTCAGGAACAACGGATAAAATGTATCCGTTGCTCAACCTTAACTTTATACCCCTCATGGTGAGGCATCCGTCACTTTAACCTTAACAACCTTCAGATCAACGGCGTTTGTCGTTTCTGGGTCAAGGTCAAGGTCACTGCATAAATGATCCCATAAATTCGGGTGTAAAGGGTTGTTAACATCCTCACGATGCAAAGAGATTAAACGCCCATGATAAAAGAGCTTTTCATCTACAGTATACATTTTAGCCTTTCCTTTCCTTTTACGATTCGAATTGTAACACGTTTAAAATGATATCACAAACATTTAGGTAATATCACATAAAGAGCTGGGCTAGCTCTTTTATGAGCGTTGCAGCGTAGCCAGCCTGAAAGATTGAAACTGTCACGCCTAACAGCGCAAGCCCTCGCGTTACGCTGTACCAAATAATTTCTCGATTGCTCATAGCGGTATTCCCAATTCATCGCAGCCCTCTTTAAATTTCATTCGGGTAAAAATGCGGCATAAAATAGCTCTAGCTTTTTTATCGGTTCCAGTGAAATTGTCATCGGTTCGGATAAAATCGCTATCTTGCCCAGCTAAAAGCAATTCGTTAACCTTATCATTTATTTTTTCGTTAGCCTCATTTAAAAGGCGACCTATTTCGTTTTCGTGTGGATCATCCGAAAACCAGTAAGCCTCATTAGCAAAAATTTTAATTACATCATGAGCTAAAACCAGCGAGTCAATCTCACCAGTTTTAGATTTTNTATCGTTAAAATCGCTCATTTTTCTAATCCCATACTCTTAAAGTTTCAGTTTTCAATTTGGTGACTTTGGCAACATTGCCGCCAACATAAATTACATCAAGATATTTATCGCTTATTATCTCGGATTCATCACCACCAACAAAGCTTTGAGCGTGTTTGATAGCTTGTGTCTTTTGAGTATAAGAACCTAGTATTTCGCCAGTGCTTACCTCTTGAGCAATCCAAATATAAAAAGCTCCATGTTCATTTATTTGAGGGTTCATTTTTAGCCTTTCCTTTCCTTAGCTATGAGTGCCTATAACAGCACTGAATGCCAGCCTCGTTAAAGGCTGGTCATCAGTATTGTTAAGATAGCCTGAGCGTACCGCCTGAGCTTGAGCCAACGCCGCGACTAAGGCTTGCTCGATCACCAGCAGCCGCGCCAGCTTGAGCAGCGCTACCGCTACCGCCGTTTCTACCTCTAGCACTACCAATGCGTGGAAACATTTTTCTATGCTCAAGGTTGCGTTTTTCACCAGCTAAAACGATTAAATCCGTTCCAGTGCTGGCTTGCTGCTTAACCTCTTGCCGCTCTTCCTTAGCCATTTTGCGCAATCGATCGCTTATGCGATAGCCCATAGCATTAAGAAAGTTTGAGCGTATCGATTGCGGGTGATGACGCATTCTTAAATCTTGGTATTCCCATTGCGTTTTAAATTGTGCAAATTCTTGCTCCATTGTCGCTTTAATGAGGTTCATTAAATACAAAGCATTTTGCACGTTATGAGGTTCACCAAAAAATGAAACATTGCCGCTAGTCGTTTCACTACGTCTAGAATAAGAATGTAATAAAATTTCGACTTGGCAAAATTCACCAATGCCGCCCAAAGCACAAACGACTGGATGTTTGCGCCGTCCAGCTTCAAAGTAATGAATTTCAAAGTCCATTTCNTGAACGTCNANNTCNGTNANCGTNACNTTATANTTNGCTTGCAATTCGCTTAGTTTTTTNGCGGCAAGCATTGCTTCAGCTTCTGAACAACCATTTTCAATAGTGCGCTCACTGAACATTTTCATNCGCTTTAATATTTCTTTTTTATCCATTAGTAAGCCTTTCCTTTTTGTTTAACAGATAACCATAAACTTTTAGTAAGCTTATGAAATGCCAGCCTAGCGTGTAAGCTGGTCATTAATAAGCTCAGTGTGTTTGAAATATTACAGGTTTTTGAGCTACCCAACAAACCGCGCAATCTGCACATGAATTTACTTGTCCAGTTTGTTCTGGGCAAAGTATCGCTTCCTTTCTTTCTATTGCCTGTTTTGATCTAATATCGTCAAAACTATTTGCTGAAAAATTATCGTCAAAATTACCACTAAAACGAATTGCAAACCGTCCATTTACATTTTCTCGCAAGCTTAAGATTGCTTGCCCAATAGAGCGCTCAAGCTTGTCGCTAGCATTTGGTTGGTTCGCTGTATATCCGTAAACGTGCAAAGCTGGAAATTTGCCTAGCCAGCTAGCCCATTTAGCAACGTATGAAACGCTATAAAAATCGCCCAATATATGTAACCTAACTAAAAAGCCTTGAGGATGTTTGCGCTGTAATTCGGCTAGCTCAATTTCAAGCATTGCCTCAAGTGCTGGACCAGCTTCGTAGCGGTATGCGTAACGCATATTATTTCCGTAGCAATCAAGCCAATGAACGCATGAACGAGGGCAAGTTGCTCTTTCCTCAAGCGTTAAAGTGTAAATTGGAAAGCCTTTATAATGTCCTTTTCTCACTTTCTTGCCTAGCTTATCATTTGTAGATTTTTTGATAAGCAATTCGGTTTTACCCATTAATGATCTATCAGCCTTTTTGACGCGATACTGAAACAAGGTTTTACCCTCGTTTGCAGCTATTTGGGTTTTAGTTAAAGTCATTAGTTAAACCCTCACTTTTTAGCTGGTCATTATCTTGAGGCGATAAATGTTGAAAATCATCAAAAAAATCACGCTCGGAGTCGCGCTCTAATTTGTCTAAATATGCTTTAAGCATTTGGTATTTATTTTGCATTTGTTAGCCTTTCCTTAGTTTATGCAATTGGTATTGAATGCCAGCCTAAATATAGGCTGGTCATCAATATCAATATTCGTAATTCATATGAAATTTTTCTACCTCAGCATCATTGCCTATGAAAGTGATCCAATCCCTAGCATCAACCTCAATATCAGTATTTTGCTCATGCTCACCTAATGAATTTTTTGCATAACGGATGCCGCAATTGATTGCTTTTTTCTTATTGGTAAAAACTCCAATAACACCGTCGTGATATCCTCTTACTACATATGCGTATGACATTTTTTTAGCCTTTCCTTAGTTTATGCGCGAATCACTATACACGCGCTTACAAGCTCATTTTACCAATATCAAGCGATATTGGCAAACATTTATATTATATCGCTTAAATATTAGGCAATATTAGGTAATTGCTCACTGAGTAGGGTTAAAGCTTTTTTATGACCTAAAGTATACAAAACAAAATAAGGCTTATCAGTGGCTCTTATATTGGCTCTAAGCGATTTTTACCCATTTTTTGACTGTTCGGTATACAATTGTTTAACATTGTTCAAATTGTGTTAAAAATCGACCGAACAGATACTAAAACACAAGGTTAGGCGCGGGCGCGTGCGAATATGCGATTTTTAAAACATTGGCAAGCTTTTGTTTTACATTGTTTAAATAATGCTCAAATCAAAACATCAGTTTAACTTTGTTTCACAATGTTTAAATAATGTTTAAATAAATACCTAACCCCACTTAAGCATTACTTAGTACTTGTTTGAGCTAATGTTGAACAATAGCGAACAATTGTATACAAACGTGATCTATTTTTTTGGACCCCCCCCATTTAAAATATCTGGCGTACCTATGCTATAACTACATTCCCACATAGTGAAATTTATGCTATGATTATTTTGGGTGTTGTTTAATAAAATTTTACCTCCCAAATTTTTTATTATGCTTTCTCGCAACACCCCCCCTACCCCCTCTTAGGAAAATAATAATTCTTAGGAATTTAAAAATCCTAAGCATTTTGCAGCTTTTTTGTTAAAATTTTAATATTTTCTATATTTTTAAGGTGTTTAATTTAATAATGCACACCTATACTTAAGGTTAATTAATTATTAAAATGCCTATAGGCATTAATAATTATTAATTGTAGTATGTTAAACATAACTTTTGCGGAAAGAAGATGGCTGGTAAACCAAAATTAAAACAAGCTTTATCCGAACTTGATCGAAGAGGCGGTGTTGAAGCTTTGCAGAGAGAATTATTAGCAGGCAAGACAATTCCTATGATTGCTAAAGAGTTAAATTTAGATCGCGGCTATTTTAGGCGTAATCTTATGAAGGATGAAAAGTATGGTAACGCGATACGAGAGATAGAACATCAAGTTGCTGATGCTCATGCGGATGCTGCGTTTGATATGCTTAACGATATTAGAGAGAGGCGAGAGCTTGAGGTTAAAGAAGCCTTAAACGGTGATCGTGATGTATCTGAAGGTAATGTTAATCAGGTTGATATTGGTATTGCGAAAGGTTTGGCGCAGCAACACAATTTTATAGCTTCATCTTTAAACAAAAATCGGTATGGTACAGGCAGTCAGCAAAATATACAGATTAATATTGGTGATTTACATTTGGATGCGCTGCGAAAAATGAAAGTTGTAGACCATGAATGACTTGTCACAAAACACAATGATTGAGTTTACTCAGCGTTACGCTAGAAACCCGACATTGTTTGTGCAGGAAGTGCTTGGTGTAGAGCCACTAGATTATCAGTCTGAGTTTCTTGAGGCTATTGCGTCTGGTGAAAGAAAAATTTCGATCCGCTCGGGTCATGGAACTGGCAAGAGTACTGCTGCATCATGGGCTATGCTGTGGTATTTCTTGATGCATTATCCGAATAAGGTTGTTGTAACCGCCCCTACTTCTAGTCAGTTATTTGATGCATTGTTTGCTGAGATGAAGCGTTGGATAAATGAGTTACCTGATGCGTTTAAGGAAATGTTAAACGTGAAGTCTGACCGTGTTGAGCATACGGCTGCGCCCAGTGAGATGTTTATTTCGGCTAGAACTAGCCGTGCTGAGACACCAGAAGCGTTAGCTGGGGTACACTCAGAACACGTTATGCTGATTGTAGACGAGGCTAGTGGTGTTCCAGAGCAAGTATTTGAGGCTGCTGCTGGGTCCATGTCTGGTCATAATGCTACAACAGTTATGTTAAGTAACCCTACTAGGTCTAGNGGTACGTTTTTTGAAAGTCAAAACAGACTTGCAGATAGTTGGTGGACTAGACGCTGGTCTTGTGTAGATAGTCCTTTGGTAAGCGATGAATTTATCGAAGAGATGAAACTACGCTATGGTGAAGACAGTAATGCCTTTAGAATCAGAGTGTTAGGAGAGTTTCCTCAAGCAGATGACGATACAATCATACCGTATCACTTGGTTGAAAATGCAATACATCGTGATGTTGAGGGTGATGAAGACTTGCCGAGTGTATGGGGTTTGGACGTTAGTAGGTTTGGTAATGACAAAACTGCTCTGTGTAAGCGGCAAGGCTCTATTGTGACTGAGGTTAGGTCTTGGTCTGGGCTAGATTTAATGCAGACTGTTGGTCGTGTTGTGGCTGAATATGAGGGTTTATTGCCTTCTAAGAGGCCTAGAGAGATACTTGTTGATAGTATTGGGCTTGGTTCTGGTGTTGTCGATAGATTGCGTGAGCTAGAGCTACCTGTTCGAGGTATTAATGTTGCAGAGGCCCCTAGTATGGGCGCAACATATTTAAATTTACGCTCTGAGTTGTGGTTTAAAACTAAGGGTTGGTTTGAGGATCGTGCTTGTAAGTTGCCGAAAGATGATCAGTTATTAGCTGAATTGACAGGTATTCGATATAGTTTTACGTCTAGTGGCAAGATGAAGGCAGAGAGTAAAGATGAGATGCGTAAGCGTGGATTAGCGTCACCTGACTTGGCTGATGCGCTGTGTTTGACTATGGCTAGTGATGCTGCAACAGCACTTTCTGGAGCATTTTCTAGCTGGAAAGGTGAGATAAAACGTAATTTGCGTGGAATTGCATAATGTGGTATGTGTTTAAAAAAATAAAGGAGATGATCATGCCGATGGGTAAGGGTACTTATGGTTCTCAAGTTGGAAGACCGCCTAAAAAAGCAACCAAGAAAAAGAAAAAAGCCAAAAAAGCGAAAAAGAAATAATGGCTAAGAAAGCTCGTAAGTCATCCAGCCCCAAGCCTAAGAACCCTGCTTTATATGCTAGGGTGAAGCAAGCGGCTAAGAAGAAATTTAAGGTTTATCCTTCGGCTTATGCGAATGCTTGGTTGGTGCGTGAGTACAAAAAGCGTGGCGGTACTTATGCCTAGCAGAAAGCCTAAAGGTGGACTGACTAAATGGTTCAAGGAAGATTGGCGAGATGTTAAGACAGGCAAGAAGTGTGGCAGGAGCGGAAAGAAAGATAAAGGTAGACCTTACCCTGCTTGTCGTCCTAAAAGTAAAGCAAGTTCTGCATCTGCTAAAAGAGCCGCTAAACGTAAGACAGGTCCAGCTAGGATAAGTTGGAAAACAAAAAGAAAAAAAGGTAAGAGATAATGCCGCACTCTAAATACAGTAAAAAAGCAAAAGAAGCTGGCGGCTTTAGCCCCACCTCGTAAAAAAATAACAGGCGCAGATTTAAAGAAGTTAAGAAAAANAAGAAGGGTAAGAAGTAATGGCAAATGAAGAGCATATGCAGAGAGTTGAGGCTCATTATCGAGCTTTAGGCATGAAAAACCCACACGCAGCACATTTTGCTTCTATGAGAAGCAGAAGTGGTGGTGGTGGAGCTAAAGCAAGAACTGGCGGTTTGGGTTCTAATAAGGGCGGCTCTAGATACGAGAACACATCTGCTGCTGACCGAAGAAAAGCCAATCGTGACGATAGCTTTGGTTACTTTGATGAAGTAAATAAGCGTTATGTTCCTGCCATTATAGATATGATTGATGGTGGCGGTAGAAACACAAGAGGTGATGAGTTTGTTGGTGGACCTCTTAGCGGTGTACTAAATCAAATTGGTGTTGATCCATATGGCTCACAGCGTGAGCGTATGTTTGTTAGCCCTAATACTTCGCCCATAGTTCAAGCGGTAAGCGGACCAATTCCTAGACCGCAAATTAGACCTAGTAGAACTCCAGCCCCATCATATGCGACTATGGACATGGGTGAGGCTGGTAGAGGCTCTATGCCTGCCGACACACCTTTACCTTATGGAACTATGAATATGGGTGAAGCTGGAAGAGGTTCTATGCCTGCTGATACACCATTGCCTTATGGAACT
>FUFK010041886.1_pt1 | contig 37851 bp, 39 predicted proteins | sample 1021851 | NCBI WGS metagenome assembly FUFK01 (sample SAMEA51879418, study PRJEB19060) | metagenome
AAACAAGGTCAAAAAGACCTAGCTAATATTATTAGGAGACTATAATGGCTATAACACAAGCAATGTGCACTTCTTTTAAAAAAGAACTTTTAGAGGGTGTTCACAATTTTAAAGCTTCGGGTGGCAACACTTTTAAGCTGGCGTTATACACAAGCTCTGCAACTATGACTGCAGCCACTACAGCGTTTACTACAACTAACCAAGCTAGTGGAACAAACTACACATCAGGTGGAGCAGCGTTAACAAATGTCAATCCAACATCTTCTGGAACCACTGCGTTTACAGATTTCAACGATCTTACATTTGGAACAGCAACAATCACAGCAAGAGGTTGTATGATTTACAACGACTCTGCGTCAGGTGATCCAGCTGTTGCGGTGTTTGATTTTGGTGGAGACAAGACATCAACTGCGGGAAGCTTTACTATTCAATTTCCAGCAGCAGACGCAAGTAACGCAGTAATAAGAATAGCGTAACCCTAGATGTCAGGTTGGGGTCGAGCTGGCTGGGGCGAAGGGCCCTGGGGCCAGCCCGCAATAGTTAATGTAACTGTAAACCTTACAGGTGTTGCAGGGACTTCTGCGTTAGGTACAGAAACAGTATCTTGTGACGCAAACGTAGCTGAAACAGGTGTTACTTGTACAGGTTCGGTTGGATCTCTCACAGCTACAGGACAAGCCAATGTCACAGAAACAGGTCTAGCAGGAACTTCTGCGCTAGGATCGGTCAGCGTTTCTGCAGGAGCAGTTGTAACAGAAACAGGTGTAACAGCCACTAGCGGTATAGGTTCTCTTGTTGCTACAGGAGCAGCAAACGTAACTGAAACAGGTCTAGCGGGAACAGGTGGTTTAGGTTCCCTTACAGCCACAGGTGCAGCGAATCAAGCTGTAACAGGATTAGCAGGGACAACAGCACTAGGAAATGTTTTAACTGCAGGGGCTGCAATAACAGGTGTTTCAGGCACCGCTTCTACAATTTCAGTAGGAGACGAAACTGTAATATGTGACGCTAACGTAGCTTGTACAGGAGTATCAGCAACTGGTTCTTTAGGAAGTGTAACTACATTTACAGAAAATATTGTATCTATAACAGGTGTTAGTTCTACAACAGCAGTAAGCAGCTTAACTGTAAACGCTCAAGCTATCGTAGTTCCAACAGGAGTAGAAGCAATAGGAGCTGTTAGTCAACTATTAGTCTGGGGCCCTATTATTCCTGGACAAGATCCAAGTTGGGCAAATGTTACAGATACACAAAATCCAGGGTGGGAAGAAGTTGCTTAACTATCCAATAAAAAGTAATATTATCAAAGCGGAGACAAATAAATGGCTAGTACATACGTTAATGATTTAAGACTCAATGAAATGGCGACAGGTGATGCGTCAGGAACTTGGGGAACAGTTACAAACACAAATTTAGAATTAATAGCAGAAGCATTTAGCTATGGCACAGAAGCTATAACTACTAATGCGGACACGCATACAACTACAATAGCAGATGGTGCTACTGACCCTGGTAGGTCAATATTTTTAAAATATACAGGAACATTAGATTCAGCCTGTACCATAACTATTGGTCCTAATACAGTATCTAAACTTTGGTTTATTGAAAACGGAACAAGTGGTTCTCAAAATATAATTATAAGTCAAGGTTCAGGTGCAAGTATAACTATACCTGCTGGCGATACGAAGATTGTTTATTCTGATGGTGCTGGTTCTGGTGCTGCTGTTGTAGATGCACTAGCTAGTATTTCTGCGGTAGACCTAAAAGTACAAGACGATTTAACAGTCACAGATGATGTAGCTATAGGTGGAGATTTAGACGTAGATGGAGCTACTACAACAGATGGCATAACAAACGCTGGTAACTTTGAAACAGATAGTGGAACAATNAAACTAGACGGAAACTATCCTACTGGCTCAGATAACGTAGCTTTAGGAGACACCGCACTTGATGATGGCTCTTTAAGTGGTGATAATAACGTGGCTATAGGTAGTGCAGCACTAACAGCTAACACATCAGGAAATAGGGGAACAGCAGTAGGTAAGTCAGCGTTGGCTGCAAACACTACAGGAACAGAAAATGTTGGTATAGGTTATCAAGCTTTGGATGCTAATTCAACAGGAGCTGCTAATACAGCAGTAGGAAGTGAAGCATTAGGTGCAAACACAACTGCAAATTACAACACAGCCGTTGGTGTTGCTTCTATGATTTTAAATACGACAGGAGCAAATAACACAGCAGTAGGTGCTTTGACTTTAGATGCTAATACTACAGCTTCTAACAACACAGCAGTGGGTTATAGTGCTCTAACAGCAAACACTACAGGAACTCAAAATACTGCTGCTGGAAAAGGAGCATTAGATGCTAATACTACAGCAAACAATAACAACGCTTTTGGTTTTGATGCTTTAGGAGCAAACACGACAGGAACTCAAAACTCAGCTTTCGGAGAAGAATCATTATTAACTAATACAACAGGCAGTCAAAATACAGCTTTTGGTTCTGAAGCACTCAAATCTAACACCACAGCTTCTAACAATACAGCAGTTGGTCGTACAGCATTGTTGTCAAACACCACAGGAGCAAATCAAACTGGTGTAGGTTTTCAAGCATTGTATAATGCTACTACAGCAGGTAATAACACAGCATTAGGACATAATGCTTTGTTTAATACTACAACAGGTGATGATAACACTGGTATTGGTAAAGGTGCGATNGAAAACAATACCACAGGAATATATAACGTGGGCGTAGGTATGCAATCGTTATATACAAACACTACTGGTAAGTTTTTGACAGCAGTAGGTTATCAATCTTTATATAATCATAACACTACTAATAGTGGAGGAGTAAATAGCACAGCAGTTGGGTACAAAGCATTATTTGCTCAAACTACAGGTTCTCAAACCACTGCTGTTGGTGCAAACTCTCTTGATGCTTTAACAACTGGTGAAAGTTGCACAGCAGTTGGCACAAATGCTTTAAGTGCTAACACTACAGCTTCTGATAACACGGCAGTTGGTAAAGATGCTTTATTGGTATTAACCACAGGCACACAAAACACAGCAGTTGGTAAAAGTGCAGCAGATGCAGTTACTACAGGTAACTACAACACGGCTATGGGTACAAATGCTCTAGGAGGAACTACAACTGGAGATCAAAATGCTGCATTTGGTCAAGGTGCTTTGAATGCTAATACTACAGCAGACTTTAACACAGGAATAGGAGATAGTGCTTTAACAGCTAACACTACTGGATATGGTAATACAGCTTTAGGAACAGCAGCAGGTGAAACAATAACAACAGGTGCAGGTAATGTATTTGTTGGCAATAACTCTGGTGGAGGTTCTTCTGGTGTTACCACAGGTATTGGAAATACTTTTGTAGGTTATCAAAATGAGTCTTTTGGTAATAACTCTAATTATCAAATTGTTTTAGGATTTGATGTTAAGAGTGTGGGTGATGCTACTACTTTGACTTTTGGTAGAGGAACTGGAAATAATAGAGTACACAATAACTTTGATTCTAATGCTTCTTTCACTAGGGTATCTGATGTTAGATATAAAGAAGAAATACAAAATAATACAGATTGTGGTTTAGCTTTTATTAACGATTTAAGACCAGTAACCTTTAAATGGAAAGCAAAAGCTGATATTGATTCTTCACTACCAGACTATGATGCAAATGCTACTGAGCGTACACATGATGCAAAATTGTATGGGTTGATAGCACAAGAAGTTAAAGAGTCTTTAGACAAACATAACATAACTGATTTTGGTGGATGGTTTCAAGGTGAACAAGATGGAATACAAGGTGTTTCGCAAGAAATGTTTGTGCATCCATTAATAAAAGCAGTACAAGAACTTTCAGCGAAAGTTGACGATTTAGAAAGTAAATTAAACGGAGAATAGTATGGCAGTAACACAAACAGTAGCACAATGTTTAACAGCAGGAGTAGATAGTGCAACACTTATTACTGATATAAATACAAATGGTGCAAATTCTACTTATATTATGCCTGATTTAACACAAGCAGAGATAAATGAAGTAGTACAACGTAATGTTGACCACTTAGAAACTATATTAGCTTATCAACCTGTTGATTCAGATGACCCTACACCTAACGTAGTGGGTTCATCTTCAAGTAAGAAAACTACTTGTAGTGATGCTGTTACTACAGGTAAAGCGTATATCGCAGCGAATTCATAAAAAAGGAGAAAATAAATGTTATATCTTAATATTTTTGCTTGGGTTACAGCCATAATAGCAATAGCTTCATTAGTTGCTGCTATCACACCCACCCCAAAAGGGGATAAGTTTTTGGCTAAACTATATAAAGTCATAGACTTTTTAGCTCTTAACATTGGTAAAGCCAAGGATAGATCATGAGTTGGTGGAGTAAAGTAGTTGGTTTTTGGACTAATACTGAGGAAGTAAAAGTTCGTGCCAGAGACGAAGACGGTAAATTCGTAGGCGATGATGAGTCTACTCCAAATGTTAATGAAGCTTACACAACTAAACGGGTAAAGAAAAAGTCTAAGAAGTAATGGCTACTGCTAAAGAAGCGTTACTCAAAGTAGAGGCCCATGAAAGAGAGTGTGCAATTCGTTATGAAAATATAGAAAAACGATTGGACGAAGGCTCTGCTAAATTTAGAAGATTAGAGTATATCATGTGGGGCCTTTACGGTTTAACAGCTGCTTCTTTAGGCATAGATAAGTTAATATAAATGCGAAATGGCACTAGAAAAATTTATACTTCGACCAGGAATCAATCGAGAAGGAACCGACTATTCTAATGACGGAGGATGGTTTGACGCTAATCTTGTAAGATTTCGTAAAGGGCTACCAGAAAAAATTGGAGGCTGGGCTAAAGCTACTACGAATACTTTTTTAGGAACCGCCAGGGCTTTACACGCTTGGGTAGATTTAGCTTTTACTAAATTTTTAGGGGTCGGGACTACTTTTAAATACTACATAAGAGAAGGACAAAACTTTTATGATATAACACCATTACGTGTTACCACTGCTGCAGGTGATGTTACTTTTTCTGCATCGAATGGTGACGCGACAATTACTGTCACTGATACTGCTCATGGAGCAGTACAAAATGATTTTGTTACTTTTAGCGGTGCCTCTAGTTTAGGTGGCAATATAACTGCTGCAGTTTTAAATCAAGAATATCAAATTGCAACAGTAGTAGACGCTAACTCTTTTACAATAGAAGCAAAAGACACATCAGGAGCTACCGTTACAGCAAACTCCAGCGATAGCGGTAATGGTGGTGGCTCTGTAGTTGGAGCATATCAAATAAACGTAGGCTTAGATGTCTATGTGCAATCTACTGGTTGGGGAGCAGGTCTTTGGGGAGCAGGCACTTGGGGATCTTCTACGGCAATTACAGCTGCTAACCAATTAAGATTATGGTCACACGATAATTTTGGAGAGGATCTATTAATAAACCCTAGAGCAGGAGGTATATTTTATTACGACACCAGTGCTGGAACTTTAGGCACAACAAGAGCAACAGCATTAAGTGATTTAGCAGGAGCAAACTTACCACCTACTAAAGCCTTACAAGTATTAGTTAGTGACATAGACAGACACGTTATTTGTTTTGGAGCTGATCCAATATCAGGTAGCTCGCGCACAGGCACGTTAGACCCAATGTTAATAGCTTTTAGTGACCAAGAAAATGTAGCAGAGTGGGAGCCGTTATCTACAAATACAGCAGGATCTTTTAGATTGTCTGCAGGATCATCGATTGTAGGAGCTATTAGAGCCAGACAAGAAACTTTAGTTTGGACAGATACTTCTCTTTATTCTATGACTTTTATAGGCCAACCTTTTACTTTTGGTATTAACTTAGTTAATGAAGGCGTTGGTTTGATTTCTCCCAACGCAGCTATAAATTCTCCTAAAGGTATTTTTTGGATGGATAAAAAAGGTTTTTATAACTATAACGGACAAGTACAAGACGTTCCTTGTAGTGTACAAAACTATGTGTTCAGCGATTTTAATGAAGCACAATCTTTCCAAACGTTTGGATTTTTAAATAAAGAGTTTGATGAAGTAGGATGGTTTTACTGTTCTGGTAGCACAACTACTATAGATAGATACATTATCTACAACTATGAAGAAGGAGTCTGGAGCATAGGACAACTTAATAGAAGCGCATGGATAGATGAAGGCATATTTAATAATCCAATGGCTACTTCATCAGGATATTTGTATAACCACGAAACAGGTAACGATGATGATGGTTCTCCAATGGACAATGTGTTTATAGAGTCTAGTGACTTTGCGTTAGGTAACGGAGATCAATTTCAATCAATAAACAGGATTATACCTGACGTGAAATTTACAGGAGACGGTGGCACAGGTCAGACAATAAATTTTGTTTTAAAACAAAGAGATTTTCCAGGAGACAGTCTTGTTACTGAAACTACAAACACTTGCACATCTTCTACAACTAAAATAGATACAAGACTTAGAGCAAGACAGGCCGTGCTTAGAATAGAATCAGACGATGATAATTCTGTAGAAGTTAGACTAGGAGTAGGGTTTAGGGTAGGTGCTACACGCATGGATCTAAAACCAAATGGCAGAAGATAATGGCTAAACTGTTAGAAACAAAATTACCAGTAGCCATAGGAGACATATCTCCTGAAACTTTCAACAGGCTTGTAAGAGTTCTGGAGCTGTCTTTAAATAAAGTAGACATCGATTCTACTTTGTCTGTAAATGAAACTCAGCGTAACGAAAATAAGTTTCAACAAGGCGATATTATATGGAACTTAACTGCACAAGAACTGCAACTATGGAATGGTGAACAATGGATAAGTTTATACGAGCGAAGAGAATTTGGCGTAGAAGCTGTAGCTTCTTTGGGCAAAGTTACGGTATCTACGAACGGAGCAACCTCAATACAAATATAATGGACAGAGAACAATTATTAAAAGAACTTATGTTAGACGAAGGTGTTATTCATGAGATTTATAGAGACCATCTTGGATACCCTACTTTTGGTGTAGGTCATTTAATAACAGAAAAGGATAAAGAATGGGGCCTCAAGATGGGCACGCCTATATCAAAAGAAAGAGTTAAAGAATGTTTGGAGCAAGACGTAGATATAGTTTGTTCAGAGTTGGACAAGAATATGGAGTGGTGGCGAAATCTAAGTGATGCAAGACAACGTGTAATGGCTAACATGTGTTTTAATTTAGGCTACCCTAGACTCAGTAAATTTAAAAACTACCTTGCAGCTGTGCAAGAAGAAGATTGGGAAAAAGCAGCTGATGAAATGATGGATAGTAAGTGGGCTAGACAAGTTGGAGATCGAGCAGTAAGACTACAAACGATGATGTTAAATGGCTAAAAGAACTAAAAAGAAAAAGAAAAATGTGTCAAACTATAAAAAAAGATTAAGGAGACCATAATGAGTCTTTACGAAAATATACATAAAAAAAGAAAGTCAGGACGAAAAATGAGAAAGAAAGGTGCCAAAGGTGCGCCAAGTGCTCAAGATTTTGCCAACGCAGCAAAGACAGCCAGAAAGATGCAAACTGGCGGTGTGTTTATGCCAGGCATGACAACGGTACAAAGTAAAGGTTGCGGTGCAATACCAAAGAATCGCAAGAAAAAAACTAAATTATCGTAGGAGAAAACAATGGTAAAAAAATTGTCTCGTAGACAAAAAAAGGTAGCTAAAGTAGCTAAGCCTCGTAACAAAATTACAGGAGCAGACTTTAGAAAACTTAGAGGAAGGAAGAAAAAATAATGGCTACAAGAACTGCAAAAAAGAAATCAGCTAGAAAAACTAAAAAGAAAAGTGGAGCTAGGCCTACTAACCCTGCTTTATATGCAAGAGTAAAAGCTGAGGCTAAAAAGAAGTTTAAGGTCTATCCTTCTGCGTATGCTAATGGCTGGTTAGTGCGTACATATAAGAAACGTGGAGGTAAGTACGCATAATGGCTAAACCTAAAGGTGGATTGACCGCATGGTTTGGAAAAGGACCTAAAGGTGATTGGGTAGACATAGGTGCACCCAAGAAAAAAGGTAAGTTCCAAGCGTGTGGTAGAAAATCTGCTAAAGGTAGTAAACGTAAGTACCCCAAGTGTGTGCCGAGATCTAAAGCCAAAAGTATGACAGCAGCGCAAAGAAAAAGCGCAGTAGAAAGAAAAAGAGCAGCAGGTAACCCAGGAGGTAAACCTACTAATGTTCGCACTATAGTAAANAAGAAAAAACCTGNNGCCAGAAAAAGAACAGNAACTAGGAGAAGAAGACGTGGCACGAAAAANAGCTAANCCAATACGCAGNACCACTGGTAAAGGNGGTAACTACCGNCCTACNAAGAAAGGTGCTGGTATGACTAAAAAAGGCGTACGTGCTTACAGAAAAGCNAATCCTGGNTCTAAGCTNAAAACNGCTGTNACAGGNAANGTTAAAAAAGGTAGCAAAGCAGCTAAAAGACGTAAATCTTANTGCGCAAGATCNTTAGGTCAANTAAAGAGAAGCTCTGCTAAAACTAGAAANAACCCTAATTCAAGAATTAGGCAAGCGCGCAGAAGGTGGAAGTGTTAATGAAACTAGGTATATTAAAAAATCTTGTAGGAACAGTAGCACCAACTATAGGCACAGCATTAGGTGGTCCTATGGGTGGCATGGCTGCAAACATGATTTCAGAAGTATTAGGATGTGATCCTGAGCCAAAAAAGATACAAAAGGCTATGGAAACAGCTAGTCCTGAACAACTGGCACAATTGAAGAAAGTAGAAGCTGACTTTGAAGTGCAGATGAAGAAACTGGACATAGACTTGTTTGCATTGGAGACTGCAGATGTACAAGATGCAAGAAATCGGTTTAGCAAAGATTGGACAGCTAGAGTAATAGGTATAGCTGTAGTAGGTGGGTTTATGGGCTACATATTCTTAGTGACCATCCAGCCCCCAGAACAAAACTCAGAAGCTTTGATAAATCTTGTATTAGGCTACCTCGGTGGTTTAGCGAGTGCTATTATATCTTTTTATTTTGGGGCTTCTAACAAGCAAGACAACGAATAGAAAAAACGATAATATAGATGACATTATGGCAGTAGACTTTAGTTTTTTAGACGATCTTTTTACAGACGAAGATACGACTGATTACAGTTATTTGTTTGACGATGTAACAGATTTAACGCCAGAGTTCACATCTACTGGTTTAGGCTCTTTTGACGTTTCTAATTTGTTCGGTGACGATGATGATTTTAGCTATTTGTTTGACGATGTAACTGATCTAACACCTAGTTTTACGCCTGGCCTAGATTTTAGTGATGTTTATGCAGATTTATTTGATGAACCAGCGGACTATGAAGATACCGTAAGAGATCTTTACCCTGATTTGTTCGTGCCCTCAACAGAAGAGCTAATAGCAAATGCCGAACAACCTGGTTTGCTTGATACTATTCTAGGTTTCTTTGGTGCGGACAGAAAAGGAGGTAAAAGAAGAGCTCAAGGAATCATGCAAGGAGTTACAGGAGGCATTACAGATTTTGCTAACTCCCCTATAGGACAATTGCTTTTACTAAATTACTTAAACGAACAAAGAAAGGACGATATAAAAGTTCCGATTGGAGCAGAAGCTTATGGCGATCAAGGTCTTGGCAGTATGCCTGACTACAGAGTGTTTAATATACAACCTGCACTAATGCCAGGTGTTGCTTACGCTAATGCACCTCCACCAGAAATGAAACATGGTGGCGTACATGGTGCTGGCAAAGATGAAGGTCCTGGAGATATAACACTAGCAAGGTTAGAGCCAGGCGAGTTTGTAATGACAAGAAAAGCTACTGAAAATTTAGGAGCCAGAAATCTTTACAATTTAATGAAACAAGCAGAGAGGATGGGATAATGTCAGTAAATCCAAGTTTTTTTACAGGCGTAGCAAGGGGTCAAGGTCCTACAACTACTGGTAGATACGAAGAGCCGTATGCTCAGGCTATGCGCCGTGGATTTTTAGAATCCGCGTTTGGTTTAGCACAGACACCTACACCAGTTCCTGTTAAACAAGTAGCAGGATTAGATCCGTTTGAAATGCAAGCTAGACAATTAGCTGGTGGCCTTGGTGGGTTTACCCCATACATACAACAAGGCGGACAAATGATGCAACAAGGAGCAGGCTACTACACGCCAGGTGGTATCCAACAGTTTTACAATCCGTTTGAACAAGATGTTGTGCAACAAACACTATCAGACCTACAAGAAGCCAGCGCAAAACAAGGCATTGCTAACAGAGCACAAGCTGTAAGCAGAGGGGCTTATGGTGGCTCTCGTGGCAGACTGATGGAGCAAGAAAGAGAAAGAGCATTTGGCAGAGGAGCAGCAGAAGCTTTAGGTGACATACGCTCAAGAGGATTTGGACAAGCCACAACAGCAGCACAAAACGCAGCACGAGGACTTGGTACATTAGGTCAAAGTTTTGCAGGTCTTGGAACCACTGCTCAAAGTAATCTGTTAAACCAACTAAGAACTGTTGAAGCATTAGGAAGAACAGGCAGAGGCATACAAGATGCTATGTACGGAGCTCAGTTTGATGCAGCTACAAGACTTGCTGCAGAACCTAGACAACGTTTAGCTGGCTTACAAAGTGCATTATCATTATTGCCAAAAACTTATGCAACTACTACGTTTAATCCTATAGCCAATACCTATGATCCTATGAGAGGTATTATGGATCTTCTTGGCGGCAACATAAATTTACCAGGTGTTAATCAAAACCCTGTTTCGACACAACCTGCTGGACAATCTAATCCACTTCAACAGTTAGCGCAAATTTTTCAAATATTCGGAGGCTTAGGTTAGTGCACGAGCAGTGGAAGAAAAGAAAGATGTTCTCTAACAGAGAGCAAGGTATCATGTCTGGCCTTGATCCTGTACCCATGGTGCAAGGTGGCTATGTGCCTTACCCTGCTATGCAAGTGGGCGGTGTCGTCCCTCAAACACAGTTGTTTGAAGAAGGCGACAATGAACTAAACGAAGCACTAAACAATCTGGCCAGCATTACTAAACCAGATGTCCCTGATATGCCAATGCCGATGATGAAAGAAAAGGCAGAGGTTAAAGAAGAAGTAACGAAGGACCAAGGACCTAGTAACTTTAAAGCTGCTGTGGCAAAACTTAAAGATACATTTGTTAAAGAAATTGAAAACTATATTGAACAAGCTGGTGTAGAAAACATTGGCAGATATTTAAAAAATATGAGCGTGGCTTATAACAATGAACTTAATAACTTACGCAAACAATTCAAGGTTGAAAAATTAGACCCCGAAGATCAATTGTTTACTGAACAGTTCTTAGCTGAATTTATAGGAGATATTCCTGGTATGCAAAAGGGCGGAATTGTATTAACTCAAGAACAATTGGATGAACTTTTTGGAGAAGGTAAGTTTCCTTTAAGTGAGTGGAACACCTACAGTCCAGACATACAAGAATTTTTTATGAGAAGAGCTCGAATAGCCAAACTAGAACAAGATAAAGCTACAACTGGTTCGCAAATAGACTTATCTAGACTTGAGGAGTTACAAGCAGAAAGAAGAGCACTAGCTCCCCAAATAGGAGAAGCAGCTCGCGCAAACGTAGCTACAGTTGGATCTCCTTCTGGCAGATACCTTGCTGGACTAGCAGCAGGAAGAGCAGCAGAAACAGCAGCGTTGGATAAAGCTATAGGAAGCGAAATGGACATAGCAAAAGCCATACTTAATGCACAAGCAAGAGCAGGCACTACAAGTGGAGAGTTAGACTTTGACTTGACAGCTAAAGAATCAGAAGCCTTTTCTTTACAAAATATAGTAACAGCACAAGAGGAAAGAGAACGTCTAGAAAAACAATGGGATGCAGCAATAAAAGCTGAGGACGGAGATTTTGCTGACGCTTTAATATTATTCATAGGTCAAACAGGTGGTAAGCTTCCTATAGAGTATCAAGGCCAGATAAGAGAAATACCTGGACTTGGGAAAAAAGGTGACTTGTTAGATTACTACAACTACTTAAAAGGAAAAGATCCCGCTCTGTCAAAAACGCAATTAAAAAAAGAACTTGATAAATGGATTACATTTCCAGTATTGTAAATCTACGCCATGCCTTTACAAGATCTTACAGAAGAGGACAAAAGAAAACTCGGTTATTCTGCAGAAGAACAGCCTGAGGAACAGCCTGAGGAACAACCTAAAGAACAGTCTCGACCAAATCTTTTTGATGCCGTAGACGGACTACCTTTACCATTATCTGTTAAAACTGCTTTGTTTGCCGACAGGTTTTTAGATAGCTTGTACGGCAGTACACAAGCAAGCATAGGAGACTGGCAAAAAACTAGAGCTGTAGCACAAGAGGGTAGAGGGCATGACGATTATTCTAAAGAACTTTTAAGAAGAGCAGACATAAACGAACAACAAGCTAGTGAGTACGCATACGAAGCTAAGTATGGCGAAGAAGGACTAGAACAGTTTAAAAACCTGAGTGATCCAGACTGGTGGGCAGCAACTATAGGTGAAGTAATACCTGGTACACTTCCTTTTTTAGCAGGAGCAGCGACTGCAGGCGGAGCCACGTTTGCAGCTACAGGTAATCCGTATGCTGCATTAGCAGGAGCAGCTGTTGGTGGTGGCTCTGTTGTTTTTGCACAAAGTTATGGTGACGCATACTACGAGTATTTAGAAAAATTTCCTGACGATGAAGCAGGTGCAGAAAGGTACGCATTAAAAAAATCAGGTATAAGTGCAATTATAAACGCAGCCAGTGTCCCTGCTGGATTGTTAGGTTTAAGTAAACCTATACTGCAGCACTACATACTACAGGCTATATTGCAGGGTGGCATAGGTGGAGTTGATACAGTTACACAAAACTTAATGGTCAAAAACAATATTGATCCTACTTTAGATGTAACTACAGGTTTAGCAAAAAGCGTCATTGGAGAAGCCATTGGAGAAGGTACTATATTTGCTACAGCTGGTAGATTATCTACTCCTAAATTTAATGAGTTTCAAAAAGAATTTACAGAAGAAGAGCGTAATGCAAACGATGAGAAAGTAGAAGCTTTAACAACTGCTGAACTTACAGCTTTAGTTGAAGCTTATGCTGAACAAAAAGGATTGCCTTTTGCAAAAAATTTAGAAGACTTAGATGCTAACGAACTTAGGGAAATTATAGACGCAAATCCTGAACTAGAATTTGGTGTGCTAATACCAGGAGAAGGCAGAGAATCTTTACGTAGAAAACTTGAAGAAGCGGTAAAAGCTAAAAATCAAGACCAAGTAATTAGAGATTACATGATAGACACTGTGCTTTCTAATTTTAATCCTGAAAAAGTGTACGACGAACAAAAAGCTGCTTTGGATAACCTGACAGATGAAGAGCTAGACGCGTACATTTTACAAGAGTTTGGTACGCCAGAGGCCTACGAACGATGGGCTACTAGACAAGGCGACCTAGCTTTTATACCAGGCACTACAGAAACTAGAGAAGAAGACCGTGCAGCTTTAGCTAATGCTAGTGCAAATATTTTATTAAGAGAAAGACAAGGCCCTGCATGGAAGTTAGGAGTCAATGAATTTAGAGACTACGTAAGTGATATTGAACAAACGTACACAATAGACGAGCTAAGAGCAGCGGTAGCAGAAGCTGTCCCTGAAATGAACGTAGAAAAATCTCAACGTATGTCTAAGTCGGAACTGGCTAATAAACTTGCGGAACAACAAGCTATTGTTGACTTGCAACGACAAGTAAGAGACCGAGCCAACAAAACTAGAGTTATAGACTTAACACAAGTATCTTTTGACAAAGATACTGGTGAGCCTGTTCCTTTTGTTTTAACGCCGCAATACATAGATGTTATACGACCCGAAGGCACTGCATTACGAGCAGAAATGCTTATAGAATATGAAGACGGAAGCACAGAAACTATTGGATTTGAAAGACAAGGTATTGAAGAAGGCATGAGCTTAGCTGAGCAAACAGCTAAACGAGGTGCGGAACTTTCTGTGTTTAAAGTAGGTGCCGTTGAAGTATCACCAGACAGTCCTTTCTTTGGTAAGACTATAGACGAAGTTTTTGATGGTAGTTCNATACAANAATTTTANCNAAACCCAAGNTTGNNAAGTCTTGAAATGCCANTAGGNACNGCTCCGCAATTTCAAGGAGGAGNANTAANTAAANTTTTTAGTNNGTANNTAAGACCNTTAATGCCNACAGGGNTATTNATAGGNAGTAGNNNTAGACAAAAAANAGGNAGAATTAGAGCANTAGAAACAAAAGCTCAAAATTTAGGNTTAGAAGTAGANCANGCNATAGCAGANGCANTNAGANNAGGCGATGTAAAAACAAAAGAAGAAGCCGATAAATTAATTATGGCNTTTCTACAACNNACAGGNGCNCGTNTAGAATTAGACTNCAGAANANANAANANTTTCTGAACAGAATTTAGCNGATCTTGAAANNANAAAAATANAANNANGAGACGAACTATCAGAGTTTGAGTTAAATGAAATAAACGATCNAATAGANTTTATAGANGGCCANNTGCAAGACATACAAACGACACCAGTGGCTGCAAGACAGCTGCCCGATTCGTTACGAAAACCAGCACTTAAAATACGAAGAGGCATAGATGAACTTAGTAATAGATTNCTAAACGAAATACCTNNAGAAAGTTTAGANCCAGATTTAAGAGCTGTTGTTGAACATAACTTAAACACTTATGTAACNAGATCNTANAAATTCTTTTCNCCAAATTTAGGNTGGAANCCNAAAGNTCAAATGCTTNTAGAATCTATACAAAACTTACCNTTTAAAGTAGCAGAAAAAGTNGGTGCTNAAACAACAACGCCNAANAGAACTATGACGGATTTNTACAANANNGCNNTTGTTTCTATGGANTATAAATATAGAANNAGAATGCCTGATTATAGATCNGATGCAAGACGTGANNTAGGANCAGTTGCAACTGACGAACAAATAGAAAATCGTGCTCTTGANATTAGAAAAGAAAAAGCAGAACAAGCAGTTAATGAATGGATTGATAGNTCTTTGTATGAAAGTGCNANTANTGTTTCTAAAATGGCNGCTTTATTAAAAACAAANNAAGGCGAAAAANCNGATATAAAAATAAANCAACTTCTTACACAANGAGGNGAAATACCATACGCTGTTAGACAGTTATTAGGAGAAATAANAGANCCTGANCTTATAGCTGCAACATCTTTTGCTCGAATGGCTAGAACCATAGAGAACGCTACGTTTTTTCANGAAGTAAAAAGACTTAGTGAGTTACCAGGAGAACAATGGTTNTCTCCAACNANAACGCCTGAATATCAATATGAGATAAAAACAGGGGACGAGTTTAATCCTTTAGAAGGATTCTGGACTACAAAAACTATGATAGAAGCTTTNTCTCAAAGTAATATGATNGNNATNGAAGACCNANTTTTTAACGCTCTTGCAAGAACAATTGGANNTNCAAAAGCTATAACTCAATATGGAATTATTGTATTAAGTCCTGGCACNCAAATGAGAAACNTNTANGGTGCTGCAATTATGTANGGTTTTAACGGGCACTTTAGAGGCATAAATATATTTAACAAAGANGCCGATNTACAAGAAGCAATTAAANTANTTGGTAACGATTTATTTGGTAATGTGCAGTACAACCCTGAAACAGNAGAAGTTTCAGGAAATGTTGATGAATACAATTCAGCTTGGTCGTATTTACAAGAGCTAGGTATTGTTAATACAGAGGTTAGGGCAAATGATGCGTTAGGTGTTTTTACTCGTGTAGCAAACGCTCCAACCATTAAAAGCTTAGATCAGTTAGTAAATATTCTATATGCTTTAGGACAAACAGGCCCAGGTAAAGCTTTTGACTCGTACGTATTAAGTTTAAACAGAGGAGCTAGACGAGCTTATGCTGCGTCAGATGACTTTTTTAAAATACTTGCTTTTCTATCTGAAAGACGAAAGTTTAAAGATATGGTAGATAAAATAGAAGGCTCTGATGATTTAAAACTTAGGGTATTAAGAGATTTTGCTAAAACACTAAAAACCAAAAACAGTATTACAGAGAAAACTTCTAATTATGTGCAAGACCAAGGCACAGTATTAAGAAACGTTACAGACTTAGATAAATACATAGATCATGTGTCCGCCTACATGGTAAGAAATGCCATGCCTAATTATGATTATGTAGGAAAATTTAGAGAGTATTTTGCAAATTTACCTGTCGGCGATTTTATAGCTTTCCCTACAGAAATTGCTAGAACAACAATGAACTCTGCTCAATTAGTTTACAGAATGGGGACATATTCTCCAAGTCCAGAGATACAAGCAAGAGCGGCTGCAGAAGGTGTAGAGTTACCTTCACACCCATTCTTACAACGTGCTTCGGAAAGAGCTATCGGTGGATACGTTGCTACGCATGGTTTAGTCGCTGCACTGGCTAAAGGAAGTCAAATTATATTTAACATTGATGATGATGAAACCTATGCGGCAAACGAACTTATCGCTCCTTATCAAGATAAAGACAGAATAATTTGGATGGGAAAAAAGAAAACAGAAGTTACTTATAAAGATGGTAAACCTGTTCCTAAAGACACACCGTATTTAAATACAAACTACTTTTTCCCTTATGAGGAAATAGGTAAGTTATACAATGTTATAGGTGGAACATTAAGAGAAACTCGCGGTAAAGGAAATCCAGCAGCCCTAAGACAAGCCATGGGACAAGCTATTGCTGGATACACAGAAGCGTATTACGGTCTTAGTATATCTGCAGACTTGGCACTAGATTTAGTGCAAAATCAAAATGACGATAATCCTAGAAACATAAAACCTATTTGGAATGAAGATGATGATTTGTACGATCAGTTTTTAGATGGACTAGCCTATTCGTTTAGAAAAGCTGGTCCTGGAGTTTACAAACAAGTTAATGATGTAATTTGGTCTTTACAGGAAGACGATGCTCAATACAATCGTTACGCTAAAACAATGCCTTTCATTAGAGCTGCAGCAAAACTAATGGGTTTTTCAAACTCAGAAATTAACCCTGATAGGTCTATGGGCTTTATTATAGGAAACAGAATAAATGAGTATGAACAACTGACCAAACCTAATTTAAGTAGAGAGTATCTTTCTGCTGAAAAACTAACAAAAGACGATGTGGTAAAAGATTGGCAAGACGCGCAACGTTCTTGGTTTAGGCTGCAACAAAATTTATATTTTGAACTACAAGCATTAAAAGCTTGGGACGTGGACGAAGATATTTATGAGGATTCTTTAAAAAGATTTGTTCAAAGAACAGGAGCAGGAAAAGACTTTATTGATAATATTGAAGAAGGCATTTTTACTGCTTGGCCTGTTCCGTCTAAAACACAAGAAAATTTTGAAAGTAAAGCGGAAGAGCTAGACCTTCAAAGAGAGTGGCCTGAAGATGAACTAGAAGAGATGTATGAAATTATAGAAGATATGGAAATATCTCTAACAGGCAATGCAGAGTTATCTAGGAATCTTGAGGAGAATCTTGGGGTTCGGGATCTGGGAGACTAAACTTTTCTACACGCTCCATCCAAGCTTCGGCAGCTCTTTTAAANTCGTCACCTTCAAGAACAAACTCTTGATATAGACAATCNACAGAACACATCATGACAACACCTTTCTGTATGTCAGTGCCGTACAGTTCGTTGTGCGCAAGTGCGTAGGCAGCTAACTGTTGAAAGTAGTCCCACACCCACTGTCTGCGTTTAGGTTTNTTGGTTTGTTTGAAGTCCATGATAGACAGATCGTCATTGTGCACACCGATNACGTCAGCTTTACCNGCATACTTGTCAGGGTANTACANAGATATTTCACAACCGTACACCTGTGATACGTTAGGCAAGCCTTGATCCATAATTGTACAAGCCATNTTGTANGCACGTTTNTCTTCTGCGTNTCTAGGTTTNAAATCCCAGATGTCACCGTTAACAAGTTGGTTCTCCAGNATGTCGTGCATGTACGANCCCCTAGTAGCAGCTTCTGTTCTGATGCGCTCNGCNTCTTCCTCACCTACTTTGTCTATCCACTTTTTCAAGAAGTCACCTTCTTTAGTGCCAGACAATATGGTNGTGACAGACGGAAGTTTTACACCGTTGCAGTCGTAGAACCGACCACTTTGCATGTCTTCGCTGGAGAACACACCGTACTCGTACGGAGACTCGTACAGTATTTTATGTTTCATGATTAGCTTTTAGGTACGTCATTCAAGCGTCCGTTTTCAAGATCATCTTGTAATCTTTTAACTGCATACGCAAACACATTGCTAGTAGGCCTTTCAGTTTTTTCACCGATGTCGGCTGCTACTTCAACAATCTCTTTACGTATAGCTACGCTTCGCCATTTAGTTGTATCCATTTTTACTCCTGTAGATAACATTATACATTATATTCTAAGATATATCTTAATTATTCTTAGGTTCCATTGAGTCGCCCCAATTATCTCCAATCTCGGCATCCACCTTGTTTGGAACATCCAAAGGCACAGCTTCCTCCATCAAGCGACATATATTCTCTACATCTTCGTCTGATTTTATAGAGAACACTAGCTCGTCATGGACTTGTAAGAGCGGTAGATAACCCGCTTCATAACAATGGACCATGGCTTGTTTGGTCATGTCTGCTGCTGACCCTTGAATTAGTTTGTTTAAAGCTTTGTAAACAAATGCTCTTTTGATTTCACCGTTGTATTCATGCACGGCTTCTTTGTGTTTCATAGGTCTACCCGTTCCATACTTCAAAGGCTCCCACATATCAAAGTGACAACGCCTCCCCAGTATGGTTTTGATGTAACCTTTTGAGTTTGCACTACGCATAACAGAATCTGCCAACTGTCTGACAAACGGTGCATAGGTATTAAACTTAGCTAGAATCTCTGATGCTTCATCTACGGTAACACCCAGCTGATCCGCCAGCTTACCTTTGCCCATGCCGTACATGATGCCAAGTCCTATTGTCTTTGCGGTCTTTCTATCAATATCCACAAGGTTAGCAACCTCCTGGTGAAAGTCTGCATCACCAGCATGGTAAGCATCTGCAATTGCATCTGCACCATCATACTTAGAACGACTGGCATAGTGTGTCAGTATTCTAGGTTCTTGTTGAGAGAAGTCAGCAGAACACCATCGCTCTCCTTCTTCTGGTAAAAACAAAGATCTTATCAAAGGGCCAATCTCTTTATTACGTGCAGGTACTTGNTGCAAGTTTGGATTGCTCATGGACAACCGACCTGTGACTGTCCCACCCGACTCGCCTTTCAGCTGACGTATTTCGGCGTGTATCCTACCGTTGTGNTCATGCTTTAGTATTGAATCGATAAACGTGCTATGTGTTTTGTTTACNTCTCTTGCTTCACGTATCANTTTAGCTATGGGGTGAGAGTGNTTCTCTAGAAACGCTTTTGTAAAGCTAGGCATACCTGTTGGNGTTCTAAGATACGTGAGCTTCATCGCATCAAACACTTTTGCCAACGAGTTAGCTGCCCACAGTTGTATCTCAGGAACACCCGATTCTTTCTTTATCTGTTGGATTATGTCTTTCTCTCTTTTGACAAGCTGAGTCTTCAACGTCTCTGCTCTTTCCAAATCAACACGAACACCTTTTTGTTTCATTGCAAGAATGACAGGAAGCACTCGCATTTCCAAATCAAACACGTTCCAGAGGTTTTGTTCTTCTAATAAAATCTTGAAGTGATTCCATAATTTAAGCGTGAGGGCTGCGTCCTGTGTTGCATAAGTACCCACATAAGCCGATGGTAACCTCCACATTTCAGCCTTAGGATCCAATCCCCACTCCTCCGCAGCAGCATTTAGCTCTGCCTCAGTCTTGCCTTCATTTATGTATTCACGACCCAAAGCATTCAAAGAATACCAATACTGATTCTCGTCAATCAAAGGAGCAACTATCATTGTGTCGATAATACGACCGTTTATAGTCACGCCTTCTTTAGTAAGCCACCCAACATCGTAGGTTGAGTTGTGAAATATCTTGTCACTGTTTGTAGCGCAAATCTTTTTAGTAAACTCTAGGACTTTCTTTTTAGAAAAGTTAAATCCTTGCTCATGTGCAAACGGAAAGTAGTCTTCGTATCCGTCTATTGCAAAAGATATACCGACAACCTCGCCATCGCCTCTTATATATCCAGGACCCAACTCTTTCAAGTTAGGATCTTTTGTCTCAAGGTCAATCGCAATCTCTGTTGCCTGACATAATCTTTCTGTTGGGAAACTATCGGGTGGTATCCACTCCGTTGGTGGTTTGTAAACAAAACTCATATAACGTACCTGTAGTAATCGTCTTGGGCTTGTATCAAATATAAATTATCTATCGTGCGCGTAACCGCAACGTAAAACTGTCTGTGTAGCCCATCGGGTTGTAACATAGAAGTTCGCTTCTGTGATTTAGACAAATCTAAATACACAGCAACGTTCTTCGCTTCCCCACCTTTTGCCTGATGAATAGTTGAAATGACAATACGTGGTTCTCCGTAAAGGTCTTCTTCGTTCTTTAATGCTTTCTCTATAAAACTTCTTCTTTCTACGTCAATCGTTTTATCAAACACTGTCTGCCAATCTTGACCGAGGCATTCAGGTTTGAGTCCATAGTTATCTATAATCTGTTGCAGTGATAACGACTGCCCTGGATTTGGAGCTTGAGAAACTTGTGTAATAAAACCTCTTTTTACTCCTGTCTTACCTAAGTAAGAATATAAATCGTCTAGCTCTGCTAGTGTAATGTCTTCTTTATTGTTAAGCCTTTCCCAAATCTGTATAGCCATAACCATCTTTCTAGGTATGTAACGAAAGTTGTTATGTGCAAATGGATAGCCGTTATCAATCAAATACTTTCTAACATTGTAGCCTTTGGATGCGTCAGTAAGCATNTAATCACAAGAAGCCAATACCAACCAATCTCCTTCTGATAAAGGCAAAAGTTCTACAGAACTAACTTTGTTGACTGTGCCAGGTTCTTCTCTTGGCTTGTANCTNTTAGGTTCTCTCGACACAATACGTTTTGATATACGCTCAGCTATTGGATGCACCTTTGCAGGTATGCGAAAGGACTGATCCAAGACTATGCTTTCTCCTGTGTAATTTACAAAACGTTGAGGTCTAGCTCCATTCCATTCGTAGATTGCTTGGTCATCGTCTCCAGCTATGTACGTCTTCTTTGCGTTCANGGCTAACTTATCTACAAGTCTCCAGTTAAGTTCTGCTAAGTCTTGAGCTTCATCAACAATCAACAAGTCCAGTTCAGGTGCTTCACCGTCATCTATAAATTTGTTTATCATGTCAGCAAACGAATAGACTATAGGCACTCTAGATAATCTAAACGCTTCCCACGCGTCTGCCATAGGCTCTAACATGTGAGCCACAACACCTCTGCGTTGTTCTTTCTCCAAAGACAAACGTTCTTCTTTTAATGTACGACAGTTTGCTTTTGCACGTTCTATNATGTCGAAGTAGGGATCTTGGACCACGGACCTAAGGCCTCTCGTGTTACTGCCATACTTTTTTGTTAAGTTAAACTCATAGTCTTCTAAAAACTCAAACACGTCTCTGCCACTCATTACCTGAGATATACCCATAACCCTTTTACAAAAAGCATGGCTCGTGCAGAAGTAAGGCATTTCATCAAAGCCTAACCCAAAACGTATATGCGCTCTGTTCTTACCTTCCTCAGCTGCTTTTACAGAAAAAGATATAAAGGCTATCTTTTCAGGTGGCACACCTTCATCAAGACTCTGCTCTATAATATTCATAAGAGTTGTGGTCTTACCTGTACCAGGAGGACCAAAGTATTTAGTTACTCTTCCCATGGTAACGGCTCCTTTTGTGCTCTTGAACTCACCATAGTCAACAGAGTCTTCATCTATCTCACGTATATCTAGTATCCAAATCTTTTTGTTACCAACGGTTCTGTCTATGTACTTAGCAATGTTTGTGGCTCCCATGTTCTTGAGCTCAGTAAACACTTCTGCTTCTTTAATGTGACGCATCTTTTTAAACTCTTGTATAAAAATTACTGCGTCTCTACCCGTAAACCACCACTGCTTTGTATTCTCTTCTTCGTATCTAAAGACACCATTTGATGCGATAGATAATCTTGATGAAGACTCTGCTAATCTACAGAACTCGTACACAGCTTCTCTTANTANACCTTGCTTAGTCATATCAGCTGGGACTTCTACTTCTTGNACNTCCTGTAACAATGTATTTAGTTTNGCNACCCAATCAGATTTCTTTACATCAGGNGGACATATATTAAGAACCTCCATACATCTTTGTTGGTACATAGAAAAGTTGTGCAGTTGTTTTGTGTCTAACACAATTGTTCTGCCGTCCACGTCTAAATGCCAAAGAGGGGGATCGGTAAGATACTTACGTAGTCCACCAAAGTTAGGATCACGTTCAGAAGCATCTATGCCGTATCGTCTTGTTACACAAATACCGCTCTGACAGAAATCTACCAACGGCTGTTTACTGCATTGGTATCTGTACTCTGATTTTTCTAAACTTTGTATAATTGTGTTTAACTCGCTATGCGATAAAGGTTTGGTACAAACTGTTTTGTTTATCTCTTGAAGTTTGTCTTTCCACTCTTCTCCCTCAGGATGCACCTTGCGTAGAAACACACCGTAGTTCAACAAAGCATTGTTACGCATGCCCTCAGGTATGCCGTTTAGTTTCATGTGTACTAAACAAGGCGGAGCCTCGTCCCACATACTGCCTTGCTTTGTTATTTGTTTTCTTCTGCTTTTCTTTACAGGCACTAACTTGTCTAACTGCTTTTCTGTAATAGAAACTTTGTCTACAAGTTCAAAAAATTCCTCTATGTTCGCAGCTTCACCGTCAGGTCTAAGTGCGTATCTTGTTGTATCTTCTCCAGCAAAGTANGGCATGTTTANCCANTTNCCNGTCTGTCTCTCCTTCGGTTGTTGTTTTGACCACTCGTATTGCTTTGGAAAGATTTCNTCNCCTGTNCTTCCCATAGCTGCTGCTATCTCCTCTAATTTAGATTGGAACTTANACGCTGATATAGGTTCCTTNGTAAATAAAAACAAATGCACNCCACCNGATTTAGTCATACANGGNAGTAGTGGTANCNCCATTTCNTCNATCTTNTNNAGTAGGTNTTTTGTATCTATGGGGTATTCGTCAACGTCTATACAACCCCANTTGCAAGTNTCNTCATCAGTCAATGGCACNACNCCNATNGANANNTCNCCNTTTAAATGTTTCTCCCAAAGTTCTANTGTNANNGGCTCNAGTANNGTTCTGCCTTTGCCATCTTTCTTNACACCTTTTGCNGTGTTCTTTTGTCCNGTNATTTCATANATACCGTGAGCTCTCTCNANNCCTGAGAATACTTGCTTGAATTNGTTNGCAATTTCTTCCATACANTCNNNTAGNAAGAAGGCNCCAGCATTNAGTGAGGGANTGCTGGNGCCTAATTGAAGTTAGTCTTCCCAATCCTTGTTGGACTCNGACTTATCTTCTANTGNNGAGGTNTGCTGACCAGGNAACTGATCCATNCCNCCATCGGAACAAAACTTAGAGAACTCNTCNGCCTCTTTAAAGAGNTCGATTTCNTTCTCNTCCAATACCCGTTCCTGCGTAATACTATANCTATACCACGACCCACGATCATTGGATTCCACTTGCGTNTTNAGNNTNTACCAATGCGAGTATGCTGGTGGAGTATAAGCTCCCTTCGCACCTTGCAGNTTGGTTCCCTGTATCAGGGTNTTCCAACCACGCGAGTGTTTNAGTTGTGATCCAGTCATATTGATAACACATCTTTGAGGTGTATCATCAATAAGCGCGTAGCCATAATGNTTGGCAGTNGTAGTCAACTGAGTNTCCCCACTTGGCGTTACTAACCTACCNTGNCTNTCNCGTTGGCATCGATTTAACAGNTCCGAGTCTGCAGGATGCACAGTAACAAGACCGCCACCTTTCTCACGCAAACGCCANTCAACAAGAGTCTTGTTGTANTAGACAGGTAAGAAANNCANNCCTTCGTCTCCACTTATACAAGTGNTGTTGCCTGAATAGAAGATGTCTCCTTCNTCTGCGTCTGCAACATAATCTGCGCTGGCTTTNTGTCTTTGCGGAGACATTGCTTGCACTATGCTGATACGCGGAGTCTTGAGGTCTTCCGCACCTACATCGCCGAAACCTTTTTCTTCGATGTTTTCAAATAGGGACGTTAAGGATGTCCCCTCTCCATTTTTCTTCGTTGCCATTTATTTACTCCTTATTTCTTCGTTCAACGATTTATTTTTGTGCGCTTGCCTTGATACACAGAAAACTTTTTCTGCACGTCTTGGTCAAACGTTTTGTTTCCTGATTCTATTTGTTCTTTGACAAATGCCCTCAGGGTGCTTGGGTGAACCGCTTCCTTTTCCTCAGGTATAAACCCTTGTTTAGTTAGCGATACAACCAATTCTTTAGCGAGATCATCTTCACCTTGACCGAACGAAAGCGTCATTGTGTTTTTGATGATGTCTCCATGTCCATTATCTCTAAGCCAGTTATGCGCATCTTCTACATTTGCAGCAGATATTCTGGCACTGTAAAAAGGTTCTGCCGATATACGTGAACCGTCATTAAGTTTGATGTCTGATACACCTAGTTGTGTAAGTCTGTCGGGTATTAACTGTTCTGAAAGTTCTCTCTGCTGATCTTTCAGTCGTTTAAGTCTTTCTTCTGTGTTGCCAACCTCAGCTTCAACTCGTAAAAGTTTTTGACAAAGTTCGCTTAGGTCTTTGATAGAGTCTTCTGATATGTCCTCTACCGCTTTTGTTGTGCTTTCCTCAAAGAGGTCCGTTATATTTTTCATTTCTCACTCCTTCTTTTTTTCGTTATCAACTCAAAGTTGCAAGTGCATATTATCATCTATATAATATATTGCAACACTTTAAGATGTGTTTGAATATATAACGAAGAATAAAGGACGGAACTTATGGAATTAAACAACTACGAATTTAAGAGCGAGCCATATCAGCATCAACTAGAAACTCTCCAAGAAAGTTATCATCGTAACCTATTTGCACTATTTTTGGAAATGGGATTGGGCAAATCTAAAATTCTTCTGGACAACGCAGGTATGTTGTTCGAAGAAGGTAAGATATCTGGTCTATTGATTGTATCTCCCAAAGGTAACTTACGTAATTGGGACATCAATGAAGTAAACAAACATCTGCCTGACCGCATTGAGCGCAATGTTTTGGTTTGGCAGCCCAACCATACACAAAAATGGTTGCACGACTTTAAGAAAATGGTTGACGAACCAAGTGACGGACAACTTAATATATTTCTAGTCAACGTAGAAGCCTTTGCTACAGTCAAGGCATGTAAATTTGTAGAAGAATTTATGGTTACACACGATGTTATGATGGCTGTAGATGAATCGACTACAATCAAAAACCCAAAAGCAAAACGTACACAACATCTTATTAAGTTAGCACCACTAGCAGACTACCGAAGAATACTTACAGGCTTTCCAATAACTAAGGCCCCACTTGATCTGTATTCACAATGTTATTTTTTATCTCCTAACCTATTAGGGTTTAGTAGTTTCTATGCTTTTCAAGCTAGATACGCAATAACACAACGCAGACAGATGGGAAGACACGCTTTCCAACAGATAGTAGGTTTTCAAAAACTAGAGGAGCTACAACAATCGATCAAGGACTTTTCTATACGTAAGATAAAAGATGAATGTTTAGACCTACCCGAAAAGGTTTACGTTAAACGACACGTTGAACTTACCGATGAACAGAACAAAGCATACGGCACAATGAAACGCGAAGCTCTTATGATACTAGAGGACGAACTGTTCTCTACTATGAACGTTTTAACTCAGCTGATGCGACTACAGCAAGTTGTGGCAGGTAGCTTACGTAACGAAGAAGGCGAAACAATCATTCTTAAAAACAACAGAGTGCAGACTGTGTTGGACTTATTAGAAGAGACCTCTGGCAAGGTTGTGATCTTTGCAGTCTTTCAAACAGACATACAAGAACTAGAACGAGCTATAACTGAAAAGTTTGGTCAAGGTTCTGTTGCATCTTACTATGGCCATACACCACAGGACGAACGACAAAAAATTATTGAGAAGTTCCAGGATCCTGACAGTGAGTTAAGATACTTTGTATCAAACCCACAGACAGGTGGCAGAGGTATTACACTTACGGAAGCCAGCACAATGATATTCTATTCTAACTCCTACGACTTAGAACTTAGGGTACAAGCCGAAGACCGTATACACAGGATAGGACAAGAGCGCAGTTGTACCTATATTGATTTAGTATCTCCTGGCACAGTAGACGAGCAAATACTTAGAAATCTTTTAAGCAAGGTTAAAATAAGTAATGAAGTATTAGGAGAAGTTCGCAGTTGGTTCCAATAAATGTATAATAAAATTATACATTTTAGGAGAAGTAAATGGCGCGACAAGTCCCATTAGTATGTTTATTAGTTTTATTGCCGTTTTATGCAATCGCTGACCAAACAGGCGACTGTACTGCTGGATCGCAATATTGTGAGCAAAACAGTTTAGATACAACGAACACGACAACTACAACTAATACAAACACGAATACTAATACAAACACGAACACGAACACCAATACAAATACCAATACAAACACGAATACCAATACATCGACTTCAACGAATACGAACACAAATACGAACACGAACACCAATACGAACACGAACACCAATACGTCAAACAACACTAACGTAAATACAACTACCGCTACAACAACTGCAACAACAAATAACAGTAATACAAACGTTAATACGTCAACGTCTACGGTAAATTCAACAGTTAATCAAAACGTAAATAACACAACGGTTTCAGAGAATACAAACACAAACAATAGTACAAATACGAACTACAATGAATCAACGTCTGAGTCTAACGTAACAACGGACAACACAAATACAAACAACAACAATACTGTGTCGGACAACACTAATAGAAATATTAATGAATCGAACACCACACAAACAATAAATCAAAATGTTAAAACGAACGCTCCCCCTGCTTCTGCTATTGCTCCTAGTATTATGTCTTACTCACAAGACCTATGTACCACAGGAGTATCAGGTGCTTTTCAAGGACAGGTTTTTGGTTTATCAGGCGGTAAGGCAGTTAGAGATGAAAACTGTGAAAGATTAAAGTTGTCTAAATACCTATACGATACAGGCATGAAAGTAGCTTCCGTAGCCATACTTTGCCAAGACACAAGAGTTTTTCAAGCTATGGAAATGGCTGGTACACCATGTCCTTATAAAGGTGAAGTTGGGAAAAAAGCGTCCGTAGCTTGGACAGAAAATAAATTAGATAGGCCTGACTATGAAGAATTAAAAGCGAAGTACGTTAAAAAATGTAAGACTACTCGTAATTCAAAAGGTAAAAAGAAATCAGGAAGAACGTGTGTTGAAGAATTTTTGGCTAGTTAATTGTTTACTACTGTTTAATAGTTTACAAGCAAACTACACTTACGAGGCTAACCAACCATTATACGACCTACACGGCAACGCTAACAATTTTCAAGGAGAGTTAGCGTATGAAGTTGTAGATGATGGTATNTCTCCTGCGATTGACCTTTCTTTTAACTTTACTTTTTATGGCTCGACTTTTTCGCAAGCAAGAATGGCAACAAACGGATGTTTACATTTTGGTAATAGTGGTAACTATTGTAATGATTACACACCAGACCCTATTAACGGACAACACACTTATACGCTATATCCATTTTGGACTGATTTAATTAGAGACAATGACTCTCGTATGAAGTCTTGGGGTGATTCTAGCAAGATGATTTTTGGTTGGTATAAAATGCGTGAGTATAATCGTGCATCTGATAACAGTTTTGAAATTATACTTTGGAACAATAACTCTTTTGATTTTCGTTATAGAGAACTAGATATTATTAGCCATGATGTTTTAATTGGTGAAGTAGGATCTAATAAAGATAATTCATACACTTATTTATACCATGACGAATGCGGTACTGGAACTACAAACTCTAGCACTTGCGTAAATCAGAATTGGAACGGCACCTCGTTTAACACAACTTTAGAAAACGGAGGTAGTTTATACGGATTGGGTAGTGGCAACAGCATTGATTGTAGTGATTCTTTAAACGACTCTAGCTGTCCAGGATATGCAGCAGCTTACTTGACACAGCAATGCAACCTAGACGCTTTATATTCAACCGATTGCACTGGATATGACGCTGCTTACCTAGCCCAACAATGCGGCTTAGACTCTTTATATTCAACCGATTGTACTGGTTATGAACAGGCTTTACGTGATTACGAGTGTGACCAAGATCCTCAATACAGCCCAACTTGTTCTGGTTATATTCCAGAGGTCCTTGCAGTTATGATTACCCAAAACGGATTTGACGAACCAGAGACATATCAAATAACAGAGGACGAGATAATTTTATATACAGAGCCGTTTGAGGATTTTAACGAAGAAGAGGCGTTTGAAGANTTTAATTTTGATGATTTTAGTGATGATGAATTTTATGTAGATCCAANAATAGATGATTTTGATCCTATCGTTGAAAGCATATCTTTAGTTAGTAGTGTTGATGTTATAGATGTTTTTGATGCAGAAGAATTGGTAGAGGTCTTTACAACTAATGATTTACTAGCAAATACCGAAGAACTTATACAGTTATTTGAATTTGAAACAATTATTAGAGAAGAATTAGAACAAGAACAAGAACAAGAACTACAGTCAGAACCTGTTGAGGTTGTAGAAATAATAGAAGAAATTGAAGAAACAATAGAAATTGCAGAAAATGATGAAGAAATTATAGAAGAACTTGAGGAAGAAACAGAGGAATTGGTTGCAGAAGAAACGTCTAGTAGGGGTGGGATAACCTCTACTATGTTAAATGTAGTAAGAAACACAATAAGTGCTGCTTCTTCCAGTTTTAGCAATACCTCTGCATCTAACAGTACAAACAGCGTAGCTAATAACAACGCTTCATCTTCATCAGGAATTAGCACCAGTAACTCACCAAGTATGTCAGAGCAAATAACTTCAGCCAATGCGCAAAACAATATGGTGTTATCTTTAAATACAGCCACAGACGATGTAAGTAGTGGTCAAACGCAAAGCGTAACTACAATTATTACACCATTGGCTACGCTAGACTCTAACCCACAGGTAGTTATGGCAGAAGTGCAAGTACAAAATATGCAAGGTGAAATTGATACAGCTGTGTCGGGTGTGATGACGCAAAGCGAAGCAGATCAAATAGCAGATCAAATCATTGCCAATAATATTAAAGAACAACAAGAGGAACTACAGGAAGAGTCTCAGGAAACAGGAGAGTATGCCGACCAGTCAACATTGGTTGCCTACCTAGGCTATGTTCCAGCCTTTGAAGTCTATAAGGGCTATGAGATGCCTAAACAAGATACTTGGTACACATCCAGAGACATTTATACTGATGCAACTATTAATGATAACAATGAAGCTTTTTATGGGTTGTCTTCGGTAAGTTTGAATAGATTAGGTGAAATGATAGAATTACAACCAAACTTATAGGAGTTTTTATGGAATGGTTTGAAAATAAAACTACACAACTAATTGCCTTAGTTGGTATTGTCGGAACCTTAGCGGGGTTTGGCTATACTGGCGCAACTTATGTTAATAGGTTAGAAAACCTTGAAGCAGAGATAGGTGGTATTGGAGATACAGAGGCCGCTCAAAAAGTAATCGAAGAAAGGTTTGCTGCTATAGAAACGTCAGTTGATTACATTAATAAATCAATAGACAGTATGGTTATACCAGACAACAGCGACTTAAAAGCTAGTATTGCTACTTTAACGCTTAGTGTCGAACGTATCCAAGTAGACTTAGAAAAACTAGAAGATAAAGATAAAAATCCATTAACGGAATAATGTAAACTAAGTTAATGGCAATTTTCGGTAAAGACATTACAGCAGCAGACTTAGCTGTGGGCAATTTACAAGGCTCTGACAAAGAAGCATCAGAGTTTAGTAAAGCTTTGCGATTTGGTTTAGATCAACCTACCGAGAACGTTGCTACTACTTTAAAAGCATTAGGATTTGATGCACAAGCAGACTCGTTAAGTGGTCTAGTAGATGCACCTAAAAACTATGAATCAGCAGCAGCTAGGTTTATGAATCCAGAAGGAGAAGGACTTTTAGATTTTAGTTACAGAGACTTACCTTTAGCTATAGTAGAACAAGCAGGGCAACTAGGCGGATCTTTATTATCTAGAGGAGCTGGAGCTGGTATAGGTACACTAGCTGGTGGTGTTCCTGGCGCAGTAGCTGGAGCTTTACTTGGCCCCGCATTGTTTGAAGCGGTACAGATAGCAGGCCCCGTAGCATTAGAAAGAGCTCGAAACAATGGCAGAGAAGAACCAAACTGGGAAGATTGGTCAGGAGCACTAAGTACATCTGCATTTTCAGGAGCTTTGAACGCAGTAGGTGTACAAGGCATCGGTAGACTTAACTCTACAATAATTGGATCGGGTGTTCGTGAAGGTGTAACGGAAGGATTGCAAGGAGCAACTGAACAAATAGGGAGCACAGGACTAACAGAAGCTGGGCTACAGATAGATCCTAAACAAGTTATAGGTGAAATGTTAATAGGTGGTACTACAGGTTCCACTGCACAAGTACCTACTTCTACAATTCAAACAGCTCCGCAAGCTATTGAAAACATTAAAGATTTATTGCCTACTAAACGTCCGACTACAGCTCCTATGGCTGTCAGAGGCATGCAAGACACGACTGACCCAGAACGAATAGAAAGACGTAGAGAAGCAGAAGCGATTACCCAAGCTAACCAAGAGTTTGAAAACAGAGCTCCAGAAATAGATCCCGAACAGCCTAGCGCACAAATTACCGATCAAGAAGTGCAAGATACTTTTTTAGAAACACACGATGAAATTATCAACCAGTTCATGATGCAAGATTTTGGAGAAGTAGACAGAGCAGTGCGTAATGCTGGGTTTTTAGATGTGCAGGATAATATTCGCGCTAACTTTGAACTGTTTGATCCAAGATATGGTGAAAACAGCCCAATGACTGTTAACCAAAGAATTAGAGAGTTTCTTGGCGAGGCCATGCGATCTAGACTACAGGCAGCAGATACTGACAAAATTGTTAATCAAACAGTAGACCCACGTTTTGATTTTGAAGCGGTACCGTTAAACCCGCAAGAAGATATATATTCAAGTAAATATAGCCCTTTTGGCCCTGTGACAGCGAGCATAGCTTCTGCAGAGACAGGCATTGACCCAATGTTCTTGTCCACCTCAACTTTAGTACCGTTCTTGACTAACCTTCCACAGGTTATGAGCGCGGAACAAGCTATGAATACAATAGGTATCAAGGAAGAAGGCAACTGGTTCAAACCTTCAAAAAGTGAGAAAGCTGTCACTGATCGTGTAAGAGAAGCAGTAGACTCAGGGGTAGCGGAGTTTTTACAGCAGCAGAAGAACCAAGGACAACCTGTAACCAGAGACGAAATATCTGGTCTTTTCTACGATCATTTAGGAAGGTTCCGAACTGTTCCTACTTATGGCGAAGAGACGCAGCACAAAGATAACTACAAGCAGCCCCATGACGGAAGACAATACGATCAATTTGCTAGACTTGGCCCCGAAGCAGACGTTGAGCTATGGACTATGTATGATGCTCGACTACCAGCTGGGGAAACTAAAGAGAGTAGCCCTTACTACAATAGAATGTCTGATGCTACGCACAACCCTCATGGTGAAGGAACTAACTTTTGGATAAGAGGTACACAAGTACAAGAAATGGAGTCCAACAAATCAGGTTTAGTTTTAGACGAAATACAATCACAAATTCACGAACACGGGCAAGACCCAGAAAGAGCTGAGGTTTACCTATCAGACGTATCTAGAGAACAAGAAGCAGACTTACAGCCTATCAGACAAAAGATGCAAAACTTTGACAACGCGTCTAGACGATTCCGTAACGCACTTGAAGAGTCAAATTTTGATGGCGCACCTAATATTTTTGCTAGTGATGTATCAAACGCATTTAGAGGCAGACCAATTTTAGAGCCTACTGTGGTAGCAAAAGAACTAAGTTCAGTTTCTCCTGAATTTAAAACAAAATTTAATGCTTTCGAAGTTAAAAGGCGTAAACGAGCTGCAGAAGTATTTGCAGACACTATTTACAAAGAGCAGCCTTTTGCTGAGTTTGGTGGTGAGTTAGATGAGTCGTATCTTTATACATTAGGAACATTATCTCCTAACCCTGATGCAGTCGCTAAAGATGTGTATCGTAGGTTACAAGAACAAGGTTTTGATGCTTTAGAACTAGCATTGACTGAGCCAGATATAGCTATCGCTGTTGCAGATATGAAGAGAGCCGAGGTTTCAGCTAATAGAGAGGTTGCTGATGAAGTTTCAAGGGAACAACAATCTTTGATTAAAGAATATCTTCCTGCGTTGGCTAACAAATACCCTGTCATGAACGAACTTATTGTTGCAGGAGCTAACTATCCTAGTAGAGAAGATCAAGAAAGAGTGCTTGAGTTTGACAATACCAGATACGAAACGCCTACAGTGCCTAACTATCCGTACAGGAAGAACTGGCCTGGGATGGCAGTAAGGACAGGTATCATTAACGCGCTAGAAAATGATTTACAAGCAGTCTACATACCTGCTGGAGGTGTTGGTGGAGCTCCTAAGAGTGTTTACAAAGCAGCGCAAAAAGCTGGCAGACAGTTAGCTCAACAAATAGCTGACCTTGATCCTAACGCAGATGTTCAAGATATATACAAAGTGCTACCCGATAGATCGCAAGGAGCTACAGACAATCTTTCTCCTTATGCAGAAATAGATTTAACTGTGTTGAAAAGACTTATTGCAGAAGGCAAGTTCACAGGATTTAAAGGATACAAAGAAGGTGGTTTAGTTATGAACTACGGTGATTATGGAAGGAGTTATATTTAATGTATGAATACGCTTGCACAGTTGAAAGGGTGGTCGATGGAGATACTATCGACGTTACTTTGGATCTCGGCTTTGACATTCTTCATAAGTGTCGCGTTCGTTTATACGGCATTGATACTCCCGAGTCACGTACTCGTAACAAAGATGAAAAAGTTAGAGGAAAGATGGCTGGGGCTTTCTTGAAGGAAGCGATAGAGGAAGGAGAACAAGTAGTCATACAAACAAAGCTCAAGGACTCCAAAGGTAAATACGGTAGGGTTTTGGGTGATGTAGTTGTCGATGACGTAAACATCAATCAGCTCATGGTTAAATGCCACCTGGCGGTAGCCTATCACGGTCAGTCAAAAGATGACGTAGAAGCCGAACACATGCGAAATAGAGATATTCTTATTGAGAAAGGAATGTTCGAACCAGTATAAATCCCTATACATATCCCATAACATAAAGTAGAATACATCCACGCTGTAAGATTTTTAGCCCAGCTGGATGGGGAGCAGCGTAGGGTTTGCTTATAACCTTGAAATCCAGAGAGTGCCAGCAGACGGTGTGCTCCATAAAGATAACATCTGCAGGAAGAGCTGTTCGAGCCAAAACGCTTTAGTGTAATATTACGCTAAAGTTTCCAGCCCAGTGATCTTCCGTTACTTAATATTGACAGAAGGTCTGGTCTCCTAAAGTCCCAGGCCTTTTGTTACACTAGGACACTATGAAGATAAAGAAAGGAACAATAATCGCTGACGTTTACGAACAATGCAGTCCTGAAATGAAAGAATGGTTTGATAACGCGGGACCTGAAGAACACGCTATGTTGTTGGAAGGACTTGTAGATTACAACCTGATACCTCAAGAAATGTACGATCTAATGAAGGAAGTTATATTGGAGCACGATGGACAAATGACTCCAGAGCATTACGCCGAGTTCCTTGCTATGTGGTACAGCCCTTCTTTCAAAAAGAACTTTCAATTGCACTGATGAAGGTTTGTCTCATCCCTCCTGGGTTTGTAGCGGGGATGTATCATGACATCATACCTTTTCTAATTAGACTAGCTCCCACGACTAACGGTCGCTACGATGCTGTAGATCTATACAACAATCTCGTATTAAACAAAGAAAGCCTTTGGACAGTTGTTGATGACAAAGAAAAGATTGCAGGTATCTTACTGACCGAACTTCAAATATTTCCACAAAAGAAAATTTTCTGTATTAGTTATGCGGTTGGCGATGGTATGGATGATTGCATTGACGAAGTGCTTAGCACAATGGAGCAGACTGCGATTCGACATGAGTGCGATGCTATGCAAGTTACAGGTAGAAGAGGCTGGGTAAAAAAGCTACAATCCTATGACTGGAAAGAAGAATTTGTTATAGTAAATAAAAAATTATAGAGATATGTCTAAATCAGATGATGAAAAAGCAGCTCTGCAATCAGATAGCGGAGGAGCAGGGTTACCTTCTTTAGCGGGAGGGCCTGGAATAAGAGTTCCAGGTGATTTTTTTGATAAACTTACAACAACCGTCCAGCCAAAAGAGCTTTCAGCTGACGCTTTTAAAGATTATTTATCTGGATCGGGTGCTTTTGGATCAGATTACGGAGGCGGCTTTTCACAAACAGCTACGACTTCAGGTGGCACAGCAGGTGTGCCTTTAGAATTAGTGGTAACAGCGAAGCGAGGAACGCCGAGCATGAGTGACCGTTTTGGCCCTGGCGGTTTGACTACGCTTACAGGTGGAGACTTCTCGGTTGGCCCTGACTTTGGTAACTTAGGTATTGGCATGGGAGACATGGGCAATTTNGATCCTACAGGNGGCTTAGAGGCTTCTTTGCCTCAGTTTCAACCAGAAAAAACTTTCGGACAGAAAGCTGTAGGAACCATTTTAGGATTTTTAAAGCGTCTAGCAAGAGTACATCCAGCTACGCGTAACGCAGCATTCGCCGTTGATTTTGTGAAAGGTTTGCAAAACTCAAAAAACCCACAGGAATTTGTTAAAGGCGTATTGGGTAATCTAGCTATGCGTAAGGTAGGCAGTAACGTAGGTATTTCGCCTATGGCTATGACAGGTTTAAAAACTGCTAGGAACATTCAACAAGGCAAAATCACACCAGGACAAGGATTAGGCAGTCTTGCAACCTCTGCGGCTTTTAGAGCAGCTGGACCGTCAATCTTTAAATCGGCCTACGACAAAGGCGGAATGAACGCTGTGTACGGTGTTGCCACGTTATTAGGTATGGCACAAAATGCTGCTCAGCGAAAAATTATGCAACCAGGGCCAGGTGGCGATGGGTAAAGGATCTAAGCAAAGACCAGCTTCTGTATCGGTCGAAGAGTTCAGCAAGAACTGGGATAGGATTTTTAAAAATGTTCAGAAGAAACATTTAGGCGGTAGCCTGTCGGGTAAGGATCCTGTATAATAAATCTTACATATATACCTTATGGTGTTTATACGTTACACACTGTTTGCCTAGTGTGGCTATTAAAAGGCTTCTTTGAAAAGGAAAGGGAGGGTCGTCATACACCTTCCCTTTTTTTGTGGACGAGGGACCAAGGACTTACTTTTTAATAAGATAAAGCGTAAAACATTCCTGCCAAGCTTAAAAATATCATAAACAAAGACGCTCTTACAATTATCTTATCTAGTTGTATGAAATCTTTTTCAAACTCTGCATTAGTATATTCATAAATGTGCTTGTCTCTTGGAAAAGGTCTTTTCTTTGGCATAGGTTCAAATATAACGTAGTCTACTGTGACTAACTGTTCTTTTTCTATTTGTTTTATTCTGTCTTTATTCATGGGATTAATTATATAGAATTACGGACGGTCGACCAAGGACTACGGCCCAAGGACGAAGGACAAGGGACTATTCTTCTATTAAGGTGAATAGTTTTTGATAACTCCTTATAGTTATCAATTCGCCTGAATGCCAGCGTTTCAAAGTTCTCCAATCACAAGCTTTTCCTGTTAATAGCATATAGGATTCATTCTTACTATAGCCTCCATTCATCAACAGTTTAAGTTTTTCATCTATTTGTTCGCGTAAAATAGCTTCTTTTTCAGTTTTTTCTTTTGTTATTTTTTCTACTTCTTCAAGCCTAAGACCAATTTGTTTTTTTATTTCTTCATATTTCATTCTTTTTTCTCCTTTAAACATATAATTATATAAGATGTGTACTATATATCAATTGTTTTCTAACCTGAACCTCACTTTAGAAGTTAGATGTAAGTTATTGATTCTGTTGATAATAAATTTTTTCTAACTTTGGTAAGGTTAGATCGTAAGCTATTGATTTTATTAGCAATGTTTCTATTCCTATATAACAAAACCTAACCTAACCTGAAATATTTCAAAAAGATTTTTCAAATACGTCAAAAATACAGATTTTTTATTTTCTGGGTTAGAAGTGATGAAAATATAGCCTTTATAAGGGTTTCCGTCTAACCTGACAGAAGTTAGCTCAGGTTAGAAAGTGCCAAAAATGTTGGAAGAATGCGGGTTTAGAGCTAACCTGACAGAAGTTATGTATTATATGTCCCATATATAATAAAACTTGTTACTTTTTATTACCTTGGTATATACTTCGCGAATGCCNAAAGGAACATCAGGAAACATATCAGGTAAGAANGACAAGCATCTAACGCCTAAGCAAATGNTNTTTGCTAANGAATACGTGTANAACGANGGATCNAAAACACAAACAGAGTGCGCGCTTGCTGCTGGCTATGCTGATACATCTGCAGCCGTCAGGGCTTCAGAGCTTTTGAATCCACAGAAGTACCCGCTTGTGGTTCGATATATACAAGGTCTCCAGGCAGAGCTGGACAAGAAGTATGAGGTAACGTTTAGTCGTCACGTCAGAGAGTTAGCCAAGATCAGAGATCAGGCCATAGACAAAGGCAATCTTACTGCGGCAGTATCGGCAGAAGTACAACGAGGTAGAGCGGCTGGTCTGTATGTAGAACGTAAAGAAGTTAGAACAGGTACGTTAGACTCTTTGAGTGAAGTAGAGATAAGGGAACGAATAGAGAAACTACTCGGAGACTATAAACCCCTGCTTGAGGCAGAAGATGCCGTTATTGTTGAATAGTTCGCTTGTTTCTTTGCTTGTGGGCTTTTAACTTTCTAACCCATTTCACAGGTCTTTTCTTTCCGTCAATCATGTAACTGTCGGGACAATCTTCTTGCCATTCTTTGTATGCGTTTTTTAAGTTCATTAGTCGTAACTCCCTAACATATCTATAAAGTCCCTAAGGGTATCTTCCTCAGGNTNTNTGTCTTTATCATCATAATCTTCCCAAGANATNGTATCAATNGCTTGCTTGTGTGNTTNTACNAACGTATCAGCTACGTCCTGNAGCTTNTTNACNAGNCGTGGGTGNGTATCTGNTGGGCAATCAATACACAGTTTGTACTGTCCGTTCTTGTNNTTGCTGTCTATCTTTANAAANACAGCTAGGTCTCCTAANTGTCCACGNCTGAATATTTGTACCACAGCTTTAGCTTGCGGTTTATCTAAGTATGCTATGCGTCTTTTCATAATTGTTTTATCCTNNTTGNGTTCTCCTTNGGTGGGTNTANGTCTAGGTAAANCTCGCTTGTTAGNTCTTTCCTTTGTTCGGGCGTTACCTGGCTGGTGATCCGTATNTCACGNTTNTTTATGNTACCTGTTTTCCAATAAATACTTTCNGGTGGATCCATNTNTANNGTCCAATCTATTGTTCCGTGATTATCGGAATCAAATTGAAAAGTAGGGTGGCAATCAAATCTGCCTTTGTAGAGTTCAGTCATTGAATTGCATGAA
>FUFK010040047.1_pt1 | contig 37830 bp, 27 predicted proteins | sample 1021851 | NCBI WGS metagenome assembly FUFK01 (sample SAMEA51879418, study PRJEB19060) | metagenome
GGCCTCGATCTTATCTGGATGGCTAAACCTGTTTCCAAAAACCTCAACTTCCTGCAATTGATCATCAATTTCGAGATCAATATTCAATACAGCCGGTCTATCCCTGAAGTCAACCTTTACTTCGGTAGTCTGGTATCCAATGGCAGATATAGTNAGTTGAAGCTNTTCATCTGGTAAATTGTAAAATCTGAATTCGCCCTTCGCGTTTGCCGAAGTTCCTTTATTTAATTTTTTAATAATAATAGTTGCAAATGGAACCGATTCAGAATTATGAAAGATTTGACCTTTGATATCTGGTTCGCTTTGAGCCCATGTTAGAAACGGTATTGCGAGCAGTAGAAGTAGTAGTTTTCGCACTGGTATTTATTTAGACTAANTATAAACAAGGCGCAAATGTATTTAGATTTTCAAAAAATAAAAANTTGTTTAGAATGATTTTAAATAAAATTTTNAGGCTTGTAGCTTAAGNGGTTGAGGTTCAAAAGAAAAAAGCTTTCGCATTGCGAAAGCTTTTTTCTTTTTTGATTTACTGAAACAAATAGAGTAGGATCATGATTCCTNTCCCAGTACTTAGAATAGCATACTTCATTAGGTTGTAGCTTTTTTCTAAACGTTCGATCTTCTCAGTAAATTCATGGTCTTCGTTCAATCTGTCCATGATATTTAATTTGGGTGCTTCAATATCTAAATATTTTGTTAAAACCCCAAATTACTGCTTNAATTTATTACTGTTGNTCTNTNATCTCCACTCGAATTCCGCTGGTATGTCCGGAAAATTCNGGAGCATACATAGATTCTATCGTGCTAATTCCATTCGAGAAGGAACCNNCATTATTGGCTCTTACGGTATATTCAAGAACATAAGTTCCCTTTCGTAANTTATCGAAGAAGAAATGAGTAGCAGCATCTCTGGTGCTTTCATAATAGCTGGNATTATTTTGATANTTGTGTTCACTAATCACGTTTGTTGGNTCAAAACCACTNGCNCGCATATCCTTCAAATGAATAAACTCCATATCNGCCTCAGCTCGTACGACTAATCGAACACTTACCAGGTCTCCTACTTTNAGNGGTGTNTCNGNNTNTATTCTNTTTAGTTCATTATTNCCAGTATTCAGATATAACTCTTTTTCGATATTAAGCGGACTCTCAGAATGAGTTTTGATCTTATCCAGATTCTCAAAATACTGCCAGTAAGCGCCACCATAGCCGGCGGTAGTGTTATTATTCTCGATTTGAATATTTCCGAAATCTTCTGAAAATTCTCCGGCTTTCCATGTCGATTTCACATAGCCAGACCCAGCTTCAGCAGGTGTATTACTTAGTGCTTCCATATCCAGCTTCTCTCCGCCAATCATGAATTGAGTATTCGANGANACTGGAAGTATATCCATTCCCTGCATTAGCAACGCGTAGACCGCTGCAGTGGTAGATTTAGTTGTTTCCCAGTAGTTGGTTCTTTTATTCTGAATTAACCAGATCTTAAGTTCTTCAATTGTTTCTACATCTTTGGAAACTTCAGCAAAAGCCTGAATAATTAGGGCTTGTACTTCAACAGGAGTATTAAATGATCTCCAGCTCGCAGTATTTTCTTTCCAGTACATGCCGTAAGTTTTNGATTTTACTGCGGTCTGTTTCAGCGATTCAATGATCTCCAATGCTTTTGCGGAGTGCCCAAATCGATTTAATATTATTGCCAGTTCAGCCTTTTCTGAAAGATTATAATCTGTCCAGCGTTCCTTTTGATATTCCAGAGCTTTGTCAATGAGGTCTTTTTGTTCAGCCGGAATCGGAAACTCTTCCTGGTGCATGCTTCTGGTTTTTGCATAGGCAAGTACACTGTGACTTTTATAAAACTCGGTTGAATTTCCGGACTCTCTTCTTCTTTTCTGCTCCATCAATTCCTTATCCAGATAAGCAATCGCATTGGCAAGAATTCTGCGATCGTCCAGCTCAATTTTCATGTTCTTCAGTTTTCCGAAGCCCTCGATGATATGAGATGTGATATAATAATTATCTCTACCGCCGGCAAACCATGGAAAAGCTCCCGAAGAATTTTGCATTCTGCGCAACCTGGTCAACATAGAAGTTAGTTCTTTGTTGATTCTCCCGGTTTCGAACAATAATCCTACTCGTTGTTGCTGTAAACTTTCAGATTCAGCATCCTGTACCCACGGAGTTTCAGCAAGCAAAAGGCTCTTGAGTTCTTCATTTTTCTGAAGATTGCTCACCATACTGGAATCTTTTCTCCATGCTTCATAAACTTCAGCGATCTCAGGTTTTGAGTTCACAATTTTCTGACCAACGGAATTAGCGAAGATCTTCGAAAATATCTGTTCAGAACATTCATGCTCATATTCCATGAGATATGGTAAACTTTGCAAGGCAAACCACCCGGGATTGGAAGTATATTCAAATGTAAACTGATGATTTTCCAGGGTTTCAGAATCATTTGATTTCAGATTCTCAAATTCAAAGCTTTCAGTTTCTCCTGCTCTAACAAATAGCGGTATACTTTCGTAAACCAGCATCCTGTTCTTTAAAACAGGAAGTAAATTCTCTTCACCATCACTAAAATCTCCTGCTGTCGCAAGGATCTTATAGGTCACCGCAGGAATGGTTTCAGGAACAAAAAGCTTCCAGCTTACCACCCTGGTCTTTCCTTCCTGGATCTGGAAAGCTTGCAGCGTTTCAGTATTTCCCATTGGAATATCTACCGGCTCCATCGTCACGGCATCAAACAACTTCAGTACAGCGTTACCGGTCATTGGTTCACTGGAAAGGTTGGTTACTTTCGCCTTAAAAATGATACTATCACCCTCTCTTAAAAATCTTGGTGCATTTGGTACTATGTTTAGATCCTTGCTTGTAGTTACAATTNTCTNCAATTCACCGGTGCTCCAGTTACTGTTATGAGCCAGCAATCGTAATTTCCANCTCGTTAGTGCTTCCGGAGTGGTGAAGCTAAAGGATAAACTTCCATTTTCATCCAGTCTTAAATCCGGGAAGAAAAAAGCTGTTTCCTGTAGATTTGTTCTAGCATCAACATTTTCAAGGTCTTCCAAAGATTTGCTGGTGGTGATAATCACAACACCATCAGCCGCTCTACTTCCATAAATTGCTGTAGCTTCAGCACCTTTTAGAATTTCGACGCTTACTATATCTTTTGAATCTAATTCGTAGTCTTCAACAGGTTTTCCATCTACGATAAACAGCGGACTTCCACTTATGCTTGAACTACCTCTAATTTTAAATTCGGTGCTCGCCCCAGTTCTGGAAACCTGTACTCCAGCGACATTACCTTTTAAAAAGGCAACAGATTCACTTTCCTGATCGGCATCTTCCATAACTTCTTCTGCTGCTGGCTCCCCGTAACCTGTAACTATGACTTCATCCAGGCTAGAAGAATCTTCTTCAAGATCAATAAAAACCTCGGTTTCATCGCCAAGTTGGTATTGCTGACTCACATAACCTACGTAACTAAAGATGAGAAGTGAGTTTTTAGGAGCATCGATTCCAAATTCGCCATCAAAGTCTGTCTGTGCGCCAACACTCGAACCTTTGACCGTCACATTTACTCCTGGAAGTGGTTCTCCATTCTCGTCTACTACTCTTCCCTGCACACGAGCTCCGGAATCAGCTTTATTGCTAACTTTTAATGTGCTCAGATAATTCCTGTACTGGTAACTGTTGGGCTGACCAAAATCAAAGCCAAATTGAGAAAGCTGATCAAAACGAAGAATAACTCGTCTATAATAATTATTTCTACCAAAATATCTATACAGGTTGGTGCTTCGACCTAAATTATCAAAATATAAGGATGGATAATTAGATCTGTAAGCACTAAAACCAGTATCTGTATTCCACTCATCCTTTTTAAATTGATCAAGCGAAATATCATACATAGAAGCCAGAACTTCAGCTTCCTTTTTCTCACCAGGAGTTGATACATTGAAACTCCAGGTTTCTTCAAGTCCAGGTCTTATTTTATTTCTGAAGGTTTCCGTAGAGATTTCAAGATCTTCGGAAGCTTTTCTGAAGTTTACCACCTCGCTGAATTCAATTTGCCTGTTGTTTATTACTGAGGAAACAACGAGTTTAATTTCCGGGTCTTCCAGAGATTTAAGCGGAATCTTTAATTTTAACTTTCCATCAAGCTTATAGTATTCTCTAAATATAGAAGTTCGACCGTTTCTGAATGCTGAAACACGAATTCGCAAATTATCTATAGGAGAACTGATCTCAACCTGTGCGTAATCATTTGAAGCCAATGTTTCCTTATTGATAATAGTTACGAGAAGATCCTGATCGGTAAAGGCCTTATTACTTTTAGGGTCCTGGATACTAATCACCTTAAGTAATTCTTCTTTTTTATTTTCATGTCGGAGTTCGAAACTTAATAAGTAACTACCGGCTTTCCAATTTCTGGTAGCGATCTCATCCTCAAAATTCCCATCTGAATCAAAACTGGATTCGTACACGGTCTCAAGTTTTTCCCAGTTTTCTGGTTTAGTCAGCTTTCGGTAAGGTTCAGTCGGAAATAGTTTTTCGAATTCATCTTTAGAAATAAGTTCGAATTCNGGAGCNTCCCACCATCGTTCCTGGTAGTGCTTTTCAGGACTCTTGAGTCTATAGATCTTATAAGTACCCGTTGCAGGCACCTTTTGATCATTCAGATTTCTTGTGGCCAGCTCAATTTTCAGCGTATCGTTAACATCGATCTTTTCTGCGATTTCAAGCTTTGGAAGAAAATTCTTATTCCCGATTTTAAGCGACTGCTGTGCATCTCTCGTTTCTCCACTCACATCGGTCACAGAGGCAGATATGGAGTAGCGATAAACAAGATCACTAAGATTATTGTTCTGGTCTGCCCTGGCTTCAAAAGGAATAATAAAATTCCCATTTTCATCTGTTTCAGTAGTATCAGATTTAATAATAATAGGATCTGAATAATAGCTTCTCCACCACGAATAGTGCATTTGTTCCCTGGTAACTGTGTAGGCAACTTTAAGATTTGGAAGCGAAGCACCAATATAGGCTTCAGCAGAACCCTTAAGTTTGATTTCTGCACCCAACTCATAAGCTTTTTTTATGGTGTCAAAACTTACCTCAAAAGTTGGTCGTTTATATTCTTCTACACTAAAATATTTGTAATCGTCCTGAAAGTCATCCAATTCATCCCAGAATTTTGAATCGGTTTCATAATATTCTTCGGCATAAATGGAGAACTTGCCGGTAAGCTTATTGACTGGAAGATCAAAACTACCTGTAAAAGATCCGTACTCATTGGTCTTGAATCTAAATTCATGAATTTCATTGTCGTTCGGGTCATCTACGAATACATCTATATATTCATTAGGAACTATGCTGGTAGAATCATTTCTATGCTGAAGAAAAACACCTTTAAAATATACTTTTTGACCGGGACGGTAGATTGCACGATCCAGGAAGAAAAGTACCTTCGCCTGTGAATTATCATCTTCATTATTACTATTATTATAGCGATGACCACCGCGATTGTAAGAGGAGGAGTAGAAATCATTTCCTTTTGTAAATTCTATATGTTCTTCCCAATATCGATTACCGGAAAAGTTATCCAATTCTATCTCCCCATTACGATCAGAGGTTCTGGAAAGAATGGTGGTATTGCCCTTTTTTACTCTTAGAACAACATCACTTAGATTTTCTCCTGACTTTCGATCAACTACATGAAACAGGTTCTTTTTCTCAAAATCTGTTCTAGAAACGGCGATGTTGGAGACCAGGTAAGTCCCGGAAGTATGATTACCTTCTGAATCGTATAAATGAACAAGATACCTTCCGAAGTCATTTCCCGGAATTACAATTTCAGTTGAATGTTCATTATAATCTGTTTTTCCTGGTAGAATAATCTGTACGCTATCTGAAATTTTTGCAGCTTCTTTTTTTATAAAATCTGCTCTATCTCTGTAATTTACTTTCTCCAGGAAATTCATGCTAACCTTACCTAATTTCATATAGATAGTGTCTACATTTTTGTAAGTAAGTCTTGCGCGACCTGGTTCATTCCGGGTCAGGATATTTTGTAATTGTGCCTCCAGACTCGGTGCGGTAAGTCTTTTCAATAGATTCTGAGCATTCTGCCGGGTAAGCGTATTGTTATAGTTAGACTCAATAAGTTTTAAAAGATTAACAGCTTTAGCATTATATTCGGGATACTTCAGTAGTCCTTCTTCATCTCTTTCTGAAGCTTTTTCAGCATAGGCATTAGCCAGTTCAAACATTAGCTGAGCTTTAATTTTCCGGTCTTTAGAATTTTTTTCCAGCCTCTCAATTGCACTGATGTATTCCTGAAAGTCATTATAAAATTCAGCATGGATAAACTCAATACGTTGTAGTTTCCAGTAATTCAGAGATACATCACCTTTGTCTTTTGAATGGATTCTTTCCAGTTCCTGATACTGTCGTAGAGCAAGCAGCTTGGAATTTTCAACATCAGTAATTTCAGTATTTACAAATCGCGAGTCTGTAGCAAAAAGCACCTCTTTGCTAACTTCTGTTTTCGCAGTTTCAAACTCTGAATTGAAAAAGCTACCATCTTTAAGAAATTCCAGGTAAAGTCCAGCCAGAAGGTCATAGATAGACGGTCTGAAATCTCTCGTTATAGTTTTTGCATTTAAAAGCACATCAATTTCAGAATTGGGAAATTTGACCAGTTTGCCGGGATTAGCAATAGAATTTTTATGTGCTGTATGTATACTGTCCTTGATAGTTTCCAGAGACCAGGTACTCAAATCCTTTTGATCTGGATCGTCGATTTGTTTCTGTTCCCGGCGACTCCATCGGTTTTGTCTATAATAATCACTTAATAACTCAGCTTTATAACTTTGAAGCACCTGATCAAATGGAAAAGGAATTTGTGTAATAGAATTATTGATATCTTGAAGTATGTAGCTCTCCGCATCCTCATGATTGATCTGGTATAGGCGATAATGGTAGATCTTAGCCTTAATAAGCTTATCACAACTTTTATCACTTTTTGCGCGCTGCATTAAACTATTAGTACGCTCTAAGGCAGTCTCAACTTTTCCCTCCTTCTCAAGTGAATTGATCTGTAGCCAACTTTCTTTATAGCTTGGGTTTTGGGCGAATAGTAAACTTTGGGATACGATGAAGATCCCTAAAAGCAATTTTTTCATAGGTAGCAGGTTAGGTTGTATAGGAATTAAAAGGTACTAAAAGATTTAGCACCGCAATAGTTATGCCTGTAATTTTATAATCTTACAACTTTAACCGAACCTTGAATTTAATTGTGGAGTGACGTACGCAGCTTATGAAATTCTTCCTCTAAAAAACTCAGTTGTTGTTTAATGTCGGTATTTCTACTATCTGGAATACGATGGTAAAAAGCATATTTGATCTCCCATAGCTCTTTAATATCGGTATATGGAATCTCAATATCTTCAATGCCTTTGTGATCTGCTTTCAGAATGAACTTTTTTGCCGACTGGTATATTCTTCTCAGGAATACTTTTTCTTCGGAAACCACCAGGAATAAACATGCACTCGCTAGATTAGGATATTGCTTCTTCTGAACTTTCATACCTATCACTACATCTTTCGGGTAAAATCCATCAGAATCTGTGCTCATTTCGAGGTCATGAATTACAAAAGCTCGTAGATCTGCTTCATTATAGATTGGTAGATGAATTTCCGGTAGATCTGCTATAAAATTATCTTTAGTGTGATGCTGAATATATTCCTGTTGTCCTTCCGGGGTAATGCAGGGCACTTTCTTGCAAATATCCGGTTTAGCTTTAAGGTCATCGTGCTCAGGTTTGCCTCTAAACTTCAGTAGTTCATTCACCGTAAGTTCGCTGGTAAGCAGATCATCTATAGGAATGCTAAAATAATTAGCAATCTTAATAATGGTTTCTATCTTAGGTTCGCTTCGTCCTTCTTCATAAGCGCCCAGTGTACCACGTTTAAGGTCAAATAGCTCAGCAAAAGCCTGCTGACTCAAACTACGAACCGATCTTATTTTCCTGATATTTTTTCCGAATAAAGACATTTATTGCTAATAATATTTGCAGAATTGAATATTTATTGTAAATTAGTCTAACAATATTAGCAAATACATTTAAGTATTGCTAATTTTTTTAGTCTGAAATGTTCGAACACTCAGAGATCTGTCATTAACCAACTAAAGAATTAGAATTATGATCTCATTTATTATCGATATGGCCACTGAGCTTATCACGTTTCTTTAACAAAGTCTTAATACTTTTTTGTATTATTAGGCTCTCAAAATAGTAGTACTAACCGTAATAACCACCTATGAAAAATCACTTTAATATTACGAGAGATTTTTTGCTGGAATTGAATTTTAATATCACCCGGGAGAATCCGGAAGATGGACTTTTAGTGATTCAAAAAGAAAATTCTGGAATTAGAAATCTCATCGTAGGCGTTGCTCCGCCAATCTTAATAATGGAGCAGTACATTTTCAAGATCAATAACCAGTCTGAAAAGATCTTTAAAAGTTTGTTGCAGAAGAATCGCGATATCGTACACGGAGCTTTTGTACTGGACGAGTCTGGTGAAAAAGTCATTTACCGCGATACTCTTCAGATTGAGAACATGGATCTGAACGAATTGGAAGGGAGCTTAAACTCACTCAGCTTATTAATGAGTGAATATTCAGATCATATCATAGAATTCTCAAAATATTAAAATTCAGCATTATGAACATCTTTAAGAGATTATTTAAAATAGGAGAGGCAGAAACAAATTCTGCCCTGGACAAAATGGAGGATCCAATCAAAATGACCGAACAGGGCATTAGAGATATGAAACTTGACCTGGATAAAAGTCTGGAAGCACTGGCACAGGTTAAAGCACTTGCGATCAGAGCAAAGAACGACCAGGAAGAATTTCAGAATAAAGTGGACGATTACCAGAATAAAGCGATCATCATCCTGAAGAAAGCCCATTCCAAAGACATGGAACAGGCAGAAGCAGATCGTCTTGCGCAGGAAGCTCTTGTGCAAAAAGAAGCAGCAGAGCAGCAGGTTCTAAGAGCTAAGGAAGAGTCGGTTAAATTCGATAATAATGTTGCTCAATTGCAAAAAAATATCCAGACCATAAAAGCAAATATTGGGAACTGGGAGAATGAACTCAAGACCCTAAAAGCAAGGGTCAAAGTATCGAATGCCACCAAGAACCTGAATAAGCAAATGGCTGAACTTGATAGCACTGGTACGGTATCTATGCTGGAAAGAATGAAGGAAAAAGTAGCCCAGGAGGAAGCACTGGCTGAGGCTTATGGGGATATCGCCAATGCTTCTAAATCTATCGATGAGGAAATCGATAGGGCCGCAGATACCTCGAAAGCCAAAGCAAGTGATGAACTGGCGAAGCTTAAAGAACAACTTGGAATGAAAGATTCTAAAAACGAATAAACTTGGATAACCTAATCAACATACTTTTTTCAGAGGTAAACGTGATCCTGAGCGTGTTGCTTATCATTCTAATCCTCTACTGGATCATCACTATGATAGGTGGCTTGGATTTCGATCCGGATTTCGATATCGATGTGGATGTGGATGCAGACGTGGATCTGGATCCCGGGATCGAAGGTGGAAATATGGATTTTGAAGATATTTCCAATACCGAGATCAACCAGGAGGACGTGGTTGGGAAGAGGCGAAAACCTTTAAAGTGGTGGCAGATATTTCTTATCTATTTCAATTTCGTGGGATTGCCATTCATGTTCACTTTTACCTTCTGGATCTTTGTCTGGTGGTTCATAACTACCCTGGTTACGGCGATCACGGCAAGCTATGATAACTTTATAGGTTTTGGGATCATGCTACTGGCTTTGTTTCCGGCGCTGTTCGTCACCAAGATTCTTACCACACCTTTCAAAGGTTTCTTTAAAAATCTTAACAAGGATGGTGATGCACCCATCGATTATCTTGGTAGAAAGGCGACTTTGATGTCAACCATTTCAAAAGACAGGATGGGAAATGCTGAGGTGAGCGTAAATGGTGATAGCTTATCTATTTACGTAAAATCACTTACTGGCGATGCGCTCCCATATGGAAGTAGTGTCCTTATTATCAAGCGGTCTCCAGATCGCAATTATTACCTCGTACAATCATATAACGAATAAAACTAATCTAACTAAAATGGAATCAATCTTACCAATTATTGGAATTGGAATTGGCGTATTGCTATTTCTAATCATCGTTTACTTCGCGATCATCGCGATGTTCTATAAAAAAATTCCCCAGGGACAGGCGCTCATCAGGACCGGTTTTGGAGGGACAAAGGTCGCTACAGATAAAGGTCTGTATACGGTACCTGTTTTTCATAAAACCGAGATCATGGATATTTCTGTNAAGAAGATCCAGATCGAAAGACTGGCGCATGAAGGTCTTATTTGTAGAGACAATATGCGTGCAGATATCAAAGTTGCCTTTTTCGTTCGGGTGAACAATGATATTGAATATATTAAAAAAGTGGCGCAGACCATAGGTGTGGACCGTGCATCAAAAATTGCCACGCTGGAAGATCTTTTTGAAGCAAAGTTTTCAGAAGCATTAAAGACGGTAGGTAAAAAATTCGATTTTATCGAGCTCTATGAAGCCAGACGTGAATTTCGTGATGAGATCGTAAATATCATTGGTACAGATCTTAATGGCTATACCCTTGAAGATTGTGCGATCGATTTCCTGGAGCAGACTTCAGTAAAGGAATTAAAGCCAGACAATATTCTGGATGCAGAAGGGATCAAGAAGATCACCGAGCTTACGGCAGTTCAGAATATGAAAGCCAACCTTATCAAGCGTGATGAGGAAAAAACCATNAGAAAGCANNATGTGGAAGCCAGGGAAGCAATTCTTGAACTGGATAAGCANNTAGCTGAAAAAGAAGAGCAACAGAAACGTGAAATTGCGAANATNAAAGCTCGNGAAACNGCNGAAACTCTNAAGGTAGACGAAGAAGAAAGACTAAAATCTGAAACNGCCAGAATTGCTACGGAAGAAAAAGTGAANGTTGCAGAGGAAAATATGCAACGCCAGATCATNGTAGCGCTTAAAAATAAAGAGCGTACAGATGCTGTGGAGTCTGAAAGAGTTGAAAAAGACAGGTTACTGGAGGCTACCGAACGTGAAAGAGTGGTAACTCTTGCGCAGATCGAGAAAGAGAAAGTAGTAGAGGTTGAGAAGAAAAACATCCAGGATGTGATTCGTGATCGTGTGATGCTGGAAAAAGGAGTGGTAGAAGAGCAGGAAAACATGAAAGATATCCAGGCATTTAAAACTGCTGACAGGGATAAGCAGGTTAAAATTACTACTGCCGAAGCATCCGCTCAGGAAGAACTTATTAAAACGACCATTGCTGCNGAAGCTCAAAAAGAAGCTGCCAAGCAAAAAGCTGAAGAGATCAATATCGAAGCGCTTGCTCATAAAGAAGCCAGCCAGAAACAAGCCGAAGCGAGAAAAATACTTGCTGAAGCCCAGGCGAAAGAAGAAGCAACTGTTGGTATGTCTGAAGCTCAGGTAATGCATGCNAAAGCTGATGCCAACGAGCGTCAGGGACTTGTAGAAGCGAATATCATCGAGAAAAAAGCACGTGCTGAAGCGGCCGGAATGGAAGCCAAAGCAGATGCTAAACGTAAAGATGGACTTGCCGAAGCCGATGTAATTAAAGAGAAAGCGATAGCTGATGCTTCAGGAATCGAGGAGAAAGCTGCGGCAATGAAGAAACTGGATGGTGTTGGAAAAGAACACGAAGAGTTCAAATTAAGACTGAATAAAGATCTTCAGGTAGATCTTGCCAATATCAATATTCAGAAGGAAATTGCAGATGCACAGGCGCAGGTAATTGGAGATGCGTTGAAGGCTGCTAAGATCGATATTGTTGGTGGAGAAACTATGTTCTTCGATCAAATCGTTGGGCAGATCACCAGAGGTAAAGGATACGACAGGCTAGTACAGAACTCTACGAACATACAGGAGGTTAAAACTGCCATTCTTGGTAGTGAAGATGTAAAAGGGAATCTGCTTGAAAAAGTAAGAGACTTCGCTTCTAAATATGGAGTAAGTACCGAGGATGTCAAAAACCTCAGTATTGCCTCTCTTATTACAGATCTTAAGATAAAATCTGATGATAAAGAAGAGCAGACCATGCTCGGCAATCTTCTGAACCTGGCGAAAGGCCTGGGAATCCAGGATAAACCGATCTCAAAACTTAGATAACTGGAAATGCCGGTGCCTGGCACCGGCTTCTTTTTTAATCTACATCAATTACATCACAAACTTCAGGAAGAGAACATGGCAAAGGAACCCATAAAGGAAGAGAATGCGCAAAAACTGGATGTTGGTACCTACGAGGTGATCCAGGGCAGACTGCAAAAGCAAAAAACTGAGTTACAATCCCGACTTCAGAAATTAAATGAAGAGCGACAGAAAGTTTTTGGTTCGTTGGAAACAAGGCTTATTGCTAATGACCGCATCAATACCGAAAACAATTGTATCGCGAGGGATATCGTTTCGCTAGGCAACACCTGTATTTTTGGTTACAATGTGCATTTTGGTTTGCGTACAGAGATCTCTTTGAATGATGTAATGAGTATTTATAGGTTTGAGAATAATTCTTTTGAAGCNATCGATACAGATCTNCTGAAAAACNATGTNTTCGAATCTGATTTCAAAAATCTTTANAAGTATTACAGNAACACCATTTTCTCNAAATTTGCNGTNATNGGAAACTATCTTTATATGGTTTTCCGGTTAAGTGANAGTGTAACCGATATTAAGACCTTCAAATGGCTTATAAAAGATGAAGGTTTGCAATATGTGGACAATCGTAGTGATCACGAATACAAACTACCGTCACAACATGAATTCAACTGGCAGGAAGTATCCAGAGATCAACATAGGCAGGGAGTTCATGCACATGTTTCTATTCTGGATCGTGTTTTTGTAGAGACCATTGGCGGTGATCTTACAATCAAGATCGAGGATAATACCAATGATGGAAAAGGAATCTTTTCCGAAGAAGTAGAGCACAGGGATCAAACGCTGGATGACGCACAGTATAGATTTGCGAATCTGGGTAACCTGATCATTCTTGAGATTAAACCCTTTCAGGAAGGTCCGCGTTATTTTGTATATAATCATAAACTTCGGGAAGTTCAAAAGATCAGCAGTATCAAAGATACCTGCGTTTTGTTACCAGATGACCAGGGAATAATATTTCCAACCGGGTACTATTTGCAAACCGGGGAATATCATTTGTTCGATCATAGTATTCCGAATTTAAGATTTCAGGAAAAGATCAGTTCTCCAAATGGCGAGGATTTTCTATATGTTTTCTACGCTCCGGAAAACGGACTCTACAACCTGATGAGCTATAATGTGATCTCCCAGGAAATCCAGACTCCAATTATTTGTAATGGTTTTACGATCCTTGAAAATGGTGAACTNTGCTANTTCAAGAACGAAAATGAACAAACCAAGCANCATGTGATCCAGATCTGGCAAACGCCATATCTTAAAGGTGATTTTATGCCTTCCAGTCATGAGGATAGNCTTTTATATAAGATNGGGAACAAGGATATNGTAAANGCNATGGCTGAGGTNAACGGACTCGTAAATCTTCTNAATAAAGAGGATAATTATGATGGTTTGTATGCAGATCTTTCCAAGCGTTCCAAAGATATTCTGGATGCNTATTACTGGCTNAAAGAAGAGGAAACTCAGCTTCTAAATGANCCACTTCGNGAAATNAACCAGGCTGCAAATGCTGCGATGGATGAATTTCAAAAAGTGCTGGAACTCAAAAAGAANGCNAGGCAGAAAACTAANGAAATAGGGAAAGAAGCCGAGCAAATCTTTAATAAGATAAAAAGTTCAGGTTTTCGGAATATCAATGATTTCGTAANTGCATTGACNCANCTCAGGTCATTAAGAGGAGAAGCGATNAGTCTTAAAGANGTNCGTTATGTAGATGANCAATTCATTGAAAACCTTGAAGAGCAGATAGCCGAGCAAACTACAAAGATCTCGCGAAGATGCGTGGATTTCTTGCTGGATGAGAAAGCTCTGAATCCATATCACAAAGCAGTAAGTGATAAGGAAGAGCAGCTATCTGATATTAATAAGGTAGTTGATGCCCGTAAACTGGAGGAAGAAGTCAATAAAATTTCAGAAGATCTTGAATTATTAATTGATATTGTTTCAAATCTGGAAATAGAGGATACTTCACATTCTACAAAGATCATCAATAATATTTCTCTCATTTTTTCTTCGATCAACCAGTTAAAGGCAGAGATCAGGAAAAAACGAAAGTCTCTTGGAAGTGCAGAAGCTCAAGCCGACTTTGCCGCGCAATTAAAGCTTATCGATCAAAGTATCATCAACTACCTTGACATCGCTGATACTCCGGAAAAATGTGATGACTTTCAAACCAGGATTTCCATTCAGCTAGAAGAATTGGAGGGAAAGTTTGCCGATTATGAGGAATTTATTGAGCTGATTATTGAGAAGCGGGAAGAAGTTTATAATGCATTTGAAGCGCGTAAGAATACACTCGTAGAAAAACGAAATAAACGTGCGGTAACTTTACAAAATTCCGCAGAAAGGATCCTGAAAGGTGTTCGTAAGAAATCTGAATCCTTTGATGAGGTTTCCGAGATCAATGCTTATTTCGCTTCAGATATCCTGGTGAACAAAGCCAGAGATATTGCCTCGCAACTACAGGAAATGGATGACAGTGGAAAGGCTGAAGAGATACAGTCTATGCTGAAGTCTGCCCGCGAAGATGCGCTTCGAAAACTGAAGGATAAGAAAGAAATTTACGAAGATGGCGATTCGATCATCAAGCTTGGGAAACATAAATTTGGCGTTAATAAACAGGAGCTTGATCTTACGATCTTATTCGTGGACGATGCTTTGCATTATCATATTACTGGGACAGATTTCTACCAGAAGATCGAGAACGAAACGCTTATAAAATCTGAACAATACTGGAGTCAGGATTATATCTCAGAAAACAAGAATATCTATCGTGCCGGTTTTCTTGCCTATAAATTATTCCGAAGATTTGGTGAAGAACTGAAAGACCATACTGAAGAGGATTTGATAAGGCTGGNGCAGGAGGAAAGCAGTAAAGATTATTCTGAAGGATACGTGAAAGGAATTCATGATCTGGATGCGGCAAAAATACTTTCTGTGCTGTTAGAAAAACATGAGGCTTTGGATCTGCTTCGGTTTCACCCCGTAATCAGGTCCTGCGCACAATTCTTCTGGAAATTTTCTTCTTCGGAAATCCGGTCTAATTTAGATCAGAATATAAAAGCTGCCGGAGAAGTTTTGCAGGTATTTCCAAATTCCAGAGAATACCAGTCATTGCTGAAAATTTTAACTAATGAGATCTATAAATTTGGACAGGAGTCAGGAATCTTTGAACCGGAACTGGCTTCAGAAGTTGCTGAATATTTGTTTGAGGAATTNCAAAATGATGATGATTTTCAAAAAAGCGGAATAGCGATAGGGATCAAAGAAGATTTCCTGAATATGCTGAAGTCTGAAAATGCCGATCTAAAATTTAAAGATAGTCTCAAAAGCCTGAGTTCAAATCAGGCAAAAGTAGCCTTGATCGAGCAGTGGTTGAAAGCATTTTTGCAAAGCAAGTTAGATGAGCAAACGAGCTTGAAAAGCAAGTATGTAAGCGAGGCAGCAGCGCTTATACTTTTTGAAGACGAATCTGTTTTAAATACAAAATTTACTTCGCCATCTCAGCGCATTGAGAACTTAAGAGGTGAACATCGNCTGGTTNAAGCAGGAGNTTTCGATTTTAACTATCATGATTTTATATCGATTTACAAGCACTATTTTGAGATTGATGTTCCGGCTTACNAGGAATTTAGAAAAGCNAGGCATGAAGTGACCCTTCAGCTNAAAGAAGATCTNAAACTTGAAGAATTCAAGCCAGGAACACTAAACTCTTTCGTTCGAAATAAATTGATNGANCAGGTTTATTTTCCTCTATTTGGAGATAACCTGGCCAAACAGCTNGGCACCGTTGGAGATCAAAAAAGAACAGATCGAATGGGATTGTTGTTGCTTATTTCTCCTCCAGGTTATGGAAAAACTACCTTGATGGAATATATCGCCAACAGGCTTGGACTGGTTTTTATGAAGATNAATGGCCCGGCAATTGGTCATGATGTAACTTCAGTAGACCCATCTTCAGCTACNAATTCGGCAGCCNGGGAAGAGCTTAAAAANCTGAATCTTGCTTTNGAAATGGGNAATAATGTNATGCTGTATCTTGACGATATNCAGCANTGTAATCCTGAATTCCTTCAGAAGTTTATATCTCTTTCCGATGGAACCAGGAAAATTGAAGGGATTTANAANGGTAGATCNAGAACNTATGATATGCGNGGGAAGAAATTCTGCGTGATCATGGCCGGGAANCCTTATACAGAAAGCGGCGAGAAGTTTCGAATCCCAGATATGCTGGCGAACCGTGCAGATATCTACAATCTGGGTGATATTATTGGTGATAGCGCTCACCTGTTCAGGTTAAGTTTGATCGAAAATTCATTAACCTCTAATCCTGTTCTACATCAGCTTAGTAGCAAGAACTTTGATGATGTTTATAGATTACTGGATAGAATCGAGAATAATAACCAGGAAGTACAGCTGGAAGGAAATTACTCGAACCAGGAAGTACAGGAATACGTGTCGGTTCTGGAAAAGGTCATACANATACGGAACAGTGTTCTAAAGGTNAATGCAGCGTATATAAAGAGTGCGGCGATGGAAGATGAATATCGAACAGAACCATCTTTTAAATTACAAGGCTCCTATCGTGATATGAACAAACTGGTGGCAAAAGTGGTTCCGGTAATGAATGATNCGGAATTGCAAACGCTCATTCTGTCGCATTATGAAAGTGAATCTCAAACGCTTACTTCAGCTGCCGAAGCAAACTTGTTAAAGTACAAAGATCTTATTGGTAGTTTGAATGATGAGGAACGGAGAAGATGGACTACAATACAAAAAACTTTTCAGAAGAATAATAAGCTAAAAGGTTTTGGGAACAAAAATGAGATGGCGCAATTGCTTTCTCAAATGATGGATTTCACCGATAATCTGGAAGGAATCAAAGAAGCACTGCAGAATGGTTTGAAAAGGTGAAACCTGTGAATATTTGAATAAAATTTTTCAGTTTTCAATTAATTGACAGAACTTTCGGAGTTCTAATCAAACCAACTTTTTATGGCCTCAGGATTTTTTGCTTTACTGGATGATATTGCTACGTTGATGGATGATGTTGCGGTAATGAGTAAGGTTGCCGGAAAGAAAACAGCAGGATTACTAGGTGATGACCTTGCTGTAAACGCAGAAAAAGCCAGCGGATTTATTTCTGATAGAGAATTGCCGGTTTTATGGGCGATCACTAAAGGTTCCCTTTTAAATAAGCTCATTATTCTACCAGTGGCATTTTTACTAAGTGCCTTTGTTCCGGTGGCCATAAAGATCATACTCCTTATTGGGGGATTATACCTGGCTTATGAAGGAGCAGAGAAGATTCATGAATACTTGTTTCCTCACAAACATGCAAAATCCACACCTGTTCCAGAAAATCTTTCAAAAGAACAGATGTTAGAACGAGAAGACGAGAAAGTAAAATCGGCTATACTTACAGATTTTATACTTTCTGTAGAAATTGTAATTATTGCTTTAGGAACCGTAAGCGGAGAGGAGTTGCCAACTCAAATTGGAGTAGTAAGTGTTATTGCACTTGTAGCTACTGTTGGTGTTTATGGAGTAGTCGCTCTAATTGTAAGAATGGACGAATTCGGAGCGAAGCTTATTAATATGAATGAGCAAACAGACAGTTTTTCAGATAAAGTAGGGCAATTTTTAGTGAATGCACTACCATGGGTGATCAAAGGACTGGCGCTAATTGGTACGATAGCATTGATGCTGGTATCTGGAGGGATCTTCGTACATAATCTGGAATTTATTCATGATCTGGTACATTCTTTACCTACTATTCTAGGGGAATTCTTAGTTGGACTGGTTGTAGGAGCAATAGTTTTACCTCTAGTTGGATTGGGGAAAAAGATATGGAAGTCGGTTTCTAACAAATAGGAGCGTGTACATTGTTTTTGTTTTGAGATGAAGGGTTTATTTGTCTTTTAAAATGAATAACAGCTAGAATCTCATAGAAGTGTTTCTATAATCCACAACTATACTTATCTGTGAAAAATAAAAAACCATGGCCAACCAAAAAAGCAATGGAGCAGGTGTATGCTATGAACTTATGGGGGGAAGGAGAAACTGCTTTTTACTCCGGAAATGGTTCACATGATGAGGTTCTGGTGAAGCCATACATAGAAGTTGTTGGAAATTTTTTAAAGACACATCGCAGCAACCTTAGTGTTTGTGATCTTGGTTGCGGTGATTTTAATATTGGAAGGCAGCTGCTGGAGTATGCAAAGCATTATATAGCTGTAGATATCGTTCCAGCTTTGATAAACAACAATAAGACTCGTTTTGGGTTTGATCATCTGGAGTTTCGATGTCTTAACATCTCGGAAGATGAGCTTCCGGAAGGAGATGTGGTGATTCTGAGACAGGTTTTGCAGCATTTATNCAATTCTGAAGTGCGAAGTGTNCTTAATAAGATTAGAGCTTATAATTATCTCTTATTAACGGAGCATCATCCTGAATCTGATTTTNTTCCGAATAAGGATATTATNTCTGGTCAGGGAANAAGGTTAAAGAAGAATAGTGGTCTGGAAATTACTAAACCGCCTTTCAATTTTAAANTTGAAACCAGAATGGAGCTTCTATCGATTCCAGATCCAAATGGAAAGGGTCTTATAAAAACTACTCTCTACCGAGTGCAGTAAAAATAATAGAAGATTGCCCTTTTNGAGGCNNTGATAGAAAATCCTGGGTAAAATCGTTTATTCGCTCTCAAGTATTTTAATAATCTAAAACCAAGATTACTTCACAATTTGGAATTCGATATTTAGGGTCTGATAATCAATAAGTTGGATAGAAGATAATCGGAATTACACGTAAAATCTGAGTAGAATCGGAAAGAAAGGAATTACTATACCAGGAACAAATGTAGGTTTGCTTCGGAAAGTAGGATTGAGCGAGTAGTAANAAGTTGTTTAACTCGCTCAATTATCTTTTGAAATTCTGTTTATCTGAAGGCTTTCAGATTAGGATTCAAGTCCTGGNATAGGGCTGAACTTACCATTAGTGGATTTCCCAAGAATGATCACATCTTTGATATCGCGGTACTCTTCAATCGCCAATTTTAGTTGATCTACTGTATCCCGGCGTACTTTAACTCCTCCTGTTTTTTTATTTTTGTTTCTAACTTCAATATAATAACCGTCTCTGAGATCTTTCGGTTTTGTAGAAGGTCTGCCCATAATAATTTTGATTATTCGAGATTAAATTAATTTAGTGATACGTATGTAAAACTAAATAGTTATAAACTAGCAATTTGAGTGAATATATAAAATTCAGATCAATTATTCAGCATTGATTTTCAAACTATAAATTAGCGGCTTGAACTGCTAAATATATGAGTGCCAACCAATGTTAATAGCAATAACTACATTATTCTATAATTAGGTAAAGGTAAGGAGTCTAAAAATTTATTAGATGAAAATTGCAAAATTTTTACTCCAATAATTCAGAATTTTTAAATTTTTATCCCATAATCTCCTTTAAAGTCAGAATTTAATTTGGAGAATTCCACTTTTTGAAGGTTTTCAAAATAAGATAATGTGATTCAGGTCATTCAGAGCGAGCAGAATTTCAGATACGTCAATTTCCTTAGCATGAAAAATTATAGAGGAAGTTATATCTCTATGAGGCGAACGGAAAAAATATGCAATATCAACTTATTCAACTGGAATCAATTTCGACTTTTGTATCAACAATTTGACTCATGATAATATAAAAAAAAGCTCCATACATTCTAATAAAATGTATGGAGCTGTCTATTATATAGTTTGAAAATTAGCTTACCAGTTCAAGTTTTTTCCCGGCAATTTTTTCGCTAAACTGATTACTGGTGTTCTTTTCTCCTCCAGCTTTCAAGGCCTTTTCTCCCGCAAAGAAACTTTTGTGATCATCTCCAAGGTCAGATCCTGCCATTCTCTGATGTTTAACGCAGGATACACCTTTTCTGATCTCTTGTCGCTGTACACCTTCTACATAGGCTAACATCCCTTCTTCGGAAAAATATCCTTTTGTAAGATCATTCATATGTAAAGCAGTAGTATGATATGTTGGTAGCGTGATCAAATGATGGAAAACCCCTGCTTCTTTAGCTGCATCCTTTTGGAATGTTCTGATCTTCTCGTCTGCACGATGGCATAGTTCAGATCCATCATATTCTGCAGCCATCAGGTTGTTTCTATCGTAAGCAGTCATATTTTCACCTTCTGCAAGCATTTCTTCATAAGCCTGATTTCTGAAGTTCAATGTCCAGTTAAAAGAAGGCGAATTGTTGTAAACCAGTTTTGCATTTGGAACAACCTCTCTTACCCGGTTTATCATATGGGCGATCTGTTTTACATTAGGAGTTGGTGTTTCTATCCATAATAGATCTGCACCATGCTGCAAACTAGTAATGCAATCCAGAACAACCCTGTCTATATTAGATCCTTCCTTGAATTTATATAATCCGTTTGGTAATCGAACAGGACGTACCAGCTTTCCATTTCTTTTAAGAAGGACATCGTCTTCNTTTGCNTCNNTGATATCAATNNTTTCAGCNTCCACAAAAGCCAGGTATTTGGAAGCCAGATCACCTGGTTCTTTGCTCACCGGTAACTTCTGAGTTAACCCGGCACCTTCAGAATCTGTACGGGCCACGATCACTCCATCTTCCACTCCTAATTCAAGAAATGCATATCTAACGGCATTGAGCTTTGCGATAAAATCTTCGTGAGGCACGGTTACTTTTCCATCCTGATGNCCGCANTGTTTNGCNTCTGAAACCTGNTTNTCTATCTGAATCGCACANGCNCCAGCNTNNATCATTTCTTTAGCCAGAAGNTAAGTNGCTTCCTCATTTCCGAAGCCNGCATCAATATCAGCAATAATTGGTACAACGTGGGTTTCGAAATTATCGATCTCGTCCTGTACATCCTCACCTTTTTCCAGCCTCTTAAAAAGATCGTTAAGTTCTACAGCATCTGCCTGTCTCAGGAAAGTATATATTTCCTTTATCAGAGCAGGAACTGCGGTCTTTTCATGCATGGATTGATCTGGCAATGGACCAAATTCTGAACGTAAGGCTGCAACCATCCAGCCCGATAAATAAAGATATTTTCTATCAGTAGTTTTATGATGTTTTTTAACCGCGATCATATTTTGCTGAGCCACGAATCCATGCCAGCTACCAAGAGATTGTGTGTATTTAGAGGAGTCGGCATCATAAGCTGCCATGTCCTTTCTCATAATTCCAGCGGTATATTTTGCAATATCCAGTCCTGTTCTAAAACGGTTCTGACTCATCATTCTTGCGGCATGTTCAGGTTTTACTGAGTTCCAGNTNTCCCCGTACTTTAGTTTAAGATCTTTCACCGTCTCCAGGGCAGATTGATANTTCGATTGCGATAAATTTTCCATAATTTTNTGTTTGATTATTAAGTTTTTTAGAAAGTTTGATAATTAGGTCTCGCAATCTATGCCAGTAGTTGCGAGACATTTTTTANATATGTTTATANGCTGGNAGCGTTAAGAATTCTTCGAATCTTTCAGAAATAACCAGTGTGTCAAAAAGTTTAAAAGCCAATTCAAATTTGGTGTTCTTAATATTGGACTCGCCATATTCGGTAATGATCTTCTCAATTTCATCTTCAAATATTTCAATATAAAGTTCCATATTAAATTTCCTGCCGTCTTCGAGAACCACTTCATTTTTGAGCCATTGCCATAATTGTGTTCGTGAGATTTCAGCAGTAGCAGCGTCCTCCATCAGGTTGTATAGAGCGACCGCACCATATCCACGCAGCCAGGCTTCCAGGTACAGAATGCCTACATTGATATTTTTTCTAATCCCTTCTTCGGTAACCGTTCCATCAGGAATTTTGAGNAGATCCTGNTCTGTTATTTTTAAATCATCCCTGGTTACTGAGAGTTGATTAGCTTCAGGCATATGTTTATCGAACTCCTTGANTGCNANTTCAACTAATGCAGGATGAGCCACCCAGGTACCGTCATGCCCATTCATCACTTCTCTTTCCTTGTCTTTTCGAACTTTTTCCATTGCCTCGTCATTAGCACGCGGATTATTCTTAATTGGAATTTGGGCTGCCATTCCTCCAATTGCCAGAATTCCTCTCTTGTGACATTTCTGAATCACCAGTTTCGAATAAGCATCCATAAACGGTGAGGTCATGGTGACCTGATCACGATTAGGAACAACGAAATCAGGATGGTTTCTGAATTTCTTGATATAGGAGAATATATAGTCCCAGCGACCGCAATTAAGTCCAACAATATGGTCTTTTAGTTCGTAAATGATCTCATCTAACTGGAAGCTGGCAGTGATGGTTTCAATCAGTACCGTTGCTTTAAACGTACCTGTGGGAACATTCAGGTATTCCTGTGCGAAAACAAAAACCTCATTCCACCAACGGGCTTCTTCGTAGTGTTCTAATTTTGGCAAGTAAAAGTAAGGGGCTGTCCCATTTCCAAGCATCGTCTTGGTATTATGAAATACATACAGGCCAAAATCTACGAGGCTTCCAGATGCTTCTTCTTCACTAATTAAAAGATGCTTTTCGTTAAGGTGCAATCCTCTAGGGCGCACGAGCAAGACCGCTGGTTCAGGATTCAAAGTATAGGATTTTCCACGTGCGGCGTCTTCCAGTGATATAGTTCCTGCATTTGCATCTTTAAGGTTTTGCTGACCTTCGAACACATTTTCCCAGGTAGGGGAGGTGCTGTCTTCCAGGTCTGCCATAAAAGTTCTGGCGCCCGAGTTTAAAGCATTGATGATCATTTTCCTGTCTACCGGTCCGGTGATCTCAACTCGCCGGTCTTGAAGATCTGCTGGGATTTGACCTGCTTTCCAGTCTCCATTTCTTATCGAAGCTGTTTCAGAAGGGAATTCAGGTACGTTGCCGGAATCAAAATGTTGCTGCTGTGCTTCTCTTTTCTCCAGAAGAGCAATTCTTTTGTGGTTGAATTTTTCATGTAACGCGATTAGAAACTCTAGTGCTTCTTCGGAAAGAATTTGCGGATAGTAATTAGTAACCTCTTTACTGAAGTGTAATTGTAATGAGTTTAGTGTGTTGTTTTCCATGGTGTTAGTGTTTTTGCATGACAATATTATAATAAAGAACTCAATAAAACAAGCGAACGTTCGCTAAAGGTAAANATTCGCAAAAAATTNATATTCGCAGATTTGTTTATATTTGATTCTATGCAGGAAGATTATATCAAGCTAATTTTTGGGCTAAAGTTAAAGCAGATAAGGACTGAGAAGAGTTTATCTCTATTTGGATTATCCAAACTTTCAGGACTTTCCAAGTCATANTTGAANGAAATTGANAATGGNAAAAAATATCCTAAACCTGANAAAATCGCTTTACTATCAGANAANTTAGAGGTTCCNTATGATCAAATGGTNTCCCTCAAGCTTGATAANAACCTCGCNCCAATAGGAGAATTACTTCAGTCAAANATNCTTAAAGAAATTCCGCTTGAATTATTCGGGATCAAGGAGAGNAACCTTATCGATATAGTTTCCANTGCTCCGGCAAAGGTNAATGCNTTCATTAGTACNATTATNGAAATAGCCAAGCACTANAACTTNAGCAGGGAAAGCTTTTTCCTGGCTTCTGTGCGCTCTTTTCAGGAAGCGAATAACAATTACTTCGATGATCTGGAGCAACAGGTTTTAAAATTTTCAAAAGCTTACCAGGTAGATCTTACCAAGTCACCAGGTTCTAAAGTGCTTGAGGAGATCCTGGTAGAGGAGTATCAATATGTAATTAATGAAGAGGAGTTAGATAAATTTGAAGCTTTAGAGAATTTGCGCTCTGTTTTTGTTCCGAAAACCAATACCCTTCTGCTGGCAAAGGGAATAGACGAAGCTCAGCGCAGTTTTATATTTGCAAAGGAACTCGCATATAATTACCTCGAAATTTCAGATCGGCTGCATTCTTTTCCGTGGATAAAATTTGAAAGATTTGATCAGGTCTTAAATAACTTTTATGCTTCTTATTTTGCAGGAGCATTAGTAATACCAAAGGATGAACTTACCATCCAGCTGGAAAATCTATTTCAGAAGGAAAACTTTGATCATGTTCATTTTCTGAATATGATGCATAATTTTAATGCTTCTCCAGAAACATTCTACCAGAGGCTTACCAATATCCTTCCGAAGGAATTCAACATAAAGAACCTGTTTTTCCTAAGGATCACGCATAAAGCGGATAGCGGTAAGTTTTATTTGAACAAAGAATTGCACTTAACCCACCATCATTCCCCTCGTGCGAATGAAACCAACGAGCACTACTGCAGGCGCTGGATGTCGTTAAAAGTGATCAAAGAAATCAGTAAGTCTAAGAATTCACACGAATTTGATGTGCAGATCTCCAATTATCCCAGTCATGAGAACAGATACCTTATTTTTTCTTCAGCAACCAAAGATCCTTTTAGAGAAAATCAATTTAGAAGTATCAGCATCGGTTTGCTAATTAATAAACAACTGGAGCGAAAGCTAAAATTCCTGGAGGATCAAAATATCGTAAGAAAAAATGTTGGAGTAACCTGCGAGCGTTGCGCTATTGCCGACTGTAATGTAAGAAAAGCGCCTGCGATCGTTCTGGAGAAGCGAGAGAAGAACAGGAAAATAGAGTCTATTGTAGATGAATTAACGGCTAAGTTCCAGGCCTAAGAGCTCTTCCTGGTTTTAAGTAAATTGAAGAATACATAAGTGAAGAACAGGAAGAAAATCCAGTCGTTCAGACCATATACCGCATAGAACATTCCCGCAAAAAGATCTTTATCGAATACCTCTGTTATGCTGTTATTAAGATGCCAGTTGATCCACGTAAAACCATAAATAAATTTCTCTATAGCAAAGACTGCAGTTAGCCACTTCACTTTGTGATAATTATTGGCGACTGAAATATAAGCCAGACCCCATATNAGGATCATTAATAAGCCGAAATTNGACATTACCACCGGNTCAAANTNANGAATAACCGGATTGGTAAATAGTTTTGAAAATAGGAGCACAGACATATTCATGAAACCGGCGAGAATAAATCCTTTGCGAATACTTGATTGGCTAATTTCCATATATTTTAATTTAAGTACTACTGAAGTTAAGAGGGGTCCTCTATTGAGACGACATTTCAGAGGAAAGTTAAGTCTTTTCAAGACATAAGAGACATGAAGAAATTAGAAATATAAGAAATATCTAAGGCTAATATTGATAAAAATTATTTCTTAGTAGAAAATTATAAAATCAATAGCTGTAGCGATTTATTTCTTAAAAATCTTGGAAAATTTAATTATGAGAACTCTTTTTATTTTAATTTTTAGTGCATTTGGATCTACAGTATTTTCGCAAGATTATTGTAAAGTTAGAGCAGATGTTACATACACTAGTTCGGAAAAAGAGTATAAAATAGAACTTGACAGAAGGCAAAATTTCTCTAGTTTAATCTTATATAAGCTCTCTTCGGAAAGAAAAAGCTATAGTCTGCGTGATCAAAAAAGAGTAGATGAATTACGTGGAAAGTGGAAAACTGCTGAAGAGCATAGAGAACTCGAAGAAATAAGAAATAGATATAAAATTTTTGATAAGGATTCTATTTTAATTTCCAATAATAGTAAAACTTTCAAATATTCAGACTCCCTATTATTTCACAGTGAAACATTTCTGAAGGAAAATTTAAATCAGCCAGTATATACCGATGCTATGTATGTAGAGATCTATGAAAATGGACTTCAAAAGTATAAAGTCTATAATCCTCAGACAGATATTTATCCAATTGTTTATTACTTTATTCAATCGGCATTACAAGAATACTGGAAGAAAGTTTCAAGCCCTATCTTAACAAAAGATTATACCTCTATTCATTAGTCACCTAAATTGTCACCTAAAAACAAAAAGCCCTGTAATCATTGATGATTCGGGGCTATAGAGTGGAGTCGGAGTGGCTGGCTTCGCCTCAACCTTATTCTCCCATCCGGTAAATGCATCTGGCTATCCTTTCAGTCCAGGCGTTTTAAAACAAAAAAATCTGCTCAGGTAAGTACCTGCAGATCTTTTGAATTTTAATCCGCAGCCCGGCTGCGTTTAATTGTGGAGTCGGAGGCTACCCTGGCTTATATAGTTGGTTAATTAGAATTATTTATTATGTTGTTATAATACAGTGGTTTACGGTTGTTTTTTAGGTCTTGTTATAAGTTTTAGTAGTAACTAGATATAAGGAAATTGTCAACCATTTTGTCAACGCATCATTTTAACTAATTTTTTTCGCCCTATGAATTATTCTTTTTTCCTACGTAAACCTAATTCTAATTCTGAAACTTTGATTTTATTTTCTTGTTATTTTAATGAGGAAAAAAAGAAGTTTGTCTATTCTACTAAAAAAACAATTTTACCTGAACATTGGGATGCTAAAAACAAATGCCCGAATAAGAGAGGAAAGAATGTTTCCTTCAGTCAGAAACAAATAACCAAGAGATTAAATGATTTCGCTACTGAATTTCAGAAAATCAAATCTCGTACAGAATTAGGGGAGCAATCTTTTGATAGTTTAATCCTTAAAGAACATTTTGATCATGTATTTGAAAGGGTTACTAAAGTAAGCTCATTCTTTGATGTGTATGATAAGTTTACAGAAGAAAAAATTAAGCTGAAGGAGTGGTCAAAATCCACTAAAAAAAGATATACCAATATTAAAAATCTTCTTGAGGAATTTGAAGACGTCAAAAACTACAAATTAACCTTCGCTAAGATAAATAAGAAATTCTTTATTGAATTTACTGACTTCTGTTATGAGTATAAAGATCATTATACTAATACTTTTAGTCGGAATGTTGGCCTTTTCAAAACTTTTATGTTCTGGTCTGTCAAGAATGGCTTTGCCTTCAATGAAGCTTTTAAAGATTTTAAGAAACCACAAAGAGTATTGACTAGACAGGAAGCTTTGACGATGGAACAGGTAAAAACTCTTCATAACTTCCGGTGTTCCTCATTAGCGAAATCAAAGGCGAAAGATATATTTGTTTTCCAATGTCTAACCGGTTTAAGGTACAGTGAATTGGAACTAGTTAATAAACGGATTATCACGGCAGATGGGTGTTTATTTTTAAAAGAAAATAAGGACCATTCTAAACCAGCAAGAGAAATTCCGTTATATAAAATTGCATTAGGAATATTACAGAAATATAATTTCGATTTACCCTTAAGTACCAATCAAGAACAGAATAGAGCTATAAAAAATATTATTCGAAAGTTAGGATTAGTACACGAGGTTGAATTTTCTCGCACAAAAGGTGTTGACCAGACACGATTCATAAAACCATTTTGTGACCGTATAACTACACATACCGCACGTAGGACTTTTGTAACGATTTTAAGGAATGCTGGAGTAGCAGACAAGATCATAATGAGTATAACTGGGCATAGAGATATTAAGACCTTTAATATGTATCATCAAGTAAGTTCTTCTGCTACCGTGAATACAGTGAATAGAGTTTTTAGCTCATTGTAAAATTTTACTTTAGAACTAATTCAAATTCCTATACTCATTTGGAGTATGACCAGTATTTTTCTTAAACATCCTGTTGAAGTGCTGTGGGTATTTAAATCCTAATTCATAAGCGATCTGGCTAATGGAGCTATCGGTATCGAAAATCCGGTCTTTAGCAACATCAATTAATTTCAAATGAATATGATCCATAGCCGATTTACCGGTTTCCTTTTTCACCAGATCTCCGAAGTAATTTGCAGAAAGATTTAGATGATCAGCAAAATAACCAACAGAAGGCAACCCAAATTTCTGAGGGTTCTCAGACTGAAAATAATCTTTCAGTAGACCTTCAAATTTGGACACTATGCCCTGATTTAAATTTTCTCGAGTTATGAATTGCCGGTCATAGAACCTCTCACAATAATTAAGCAATAATTCAATATTACTGGTAATGATAGTTTTACTGTGTTTATCAATATTTTGATCGAGTTCGTAATCTATCTTCAGGAATAATTCGGTGATGATCTGCTGCTCTTTTTCGGATAAATGCAGGGCCTCATTAAGGTCGTAGGAAAAGAAGGAATACGTATGAATCTTGCCTGCAAGCGGTGTGCCTTTGATAAAATCAGGATGAAATAGTAGGGCGAAACCTTTTTGATTATAATCCTTGGCACTTTTAATACCTACAACCTGGCCTGGTCCCATAAAAACCATGGTTCCTTCTTCGTAATCATAAGTATTTCTACCGTATTTCAATTCACCACAGTTCATTCCCTTCAAAAAGATCGCATAAAACTCAAAGCTAAACTTCCCACTTGACAAGGGTTTTGCTGTTCCGCTATCAAAAGATGTAATTAAAGGATGCCTGGTTTTAATCTCTTTAAGAGCATTGTATTGGGCAATACTTTCAACTTTCAATATATCTTCCATAGTTCTTGCTTTTTTACTTCAATACAAATATATCAAGCTGTGTTTTAAGAAATTGATCTCGTGACTAATATCAGTAATTATGGTTAGAATATCAGTAATCTGTATACCAGATATACCTCTAGATTGGGGGATATTTGTATTAAGATTTTTAGTAAAGCANTAATAACATATAATATTCAATTATGGAAAATTCAGATTCTAATAGTTTTCAGAATGGGAATAGCTTTAGCCGAAGAAAATTTTTAAGTAGTTCTACCATAGCTGGTGTTGGGCTTAGTTTGAATCCGTTTTCAATGTGGGCAAATACAAAAGGTAACGACACAAGCCAGGGAAAGATTAATAAATCTCAACAACAGAATTTAGATCCGGATAAAAGAAGACTTGGAAATCTGGAGGTTTCCCCACTTGGTCTAGGAGCCCTTTCTTTGGTTGGGTTTTATACTGGCGGGGTTCGCGATCAATACAAGGTAAATAAGCTTTATCGGGAAGCCTATGACAATGGAGTTACATTTTTTGATACCGCAGAGGTCTACGGACCATTGATCAGTGAAAGACAGATAGGTGAAGCGGTTGAGCCAGTTAGGAAAGATGTGAAGATCGCTACAAAGTTCGGTTTCGATATTAATCCTGAGACCGGCGAACGAGGAGGATTAGATAGTAATCCAAAAACTATTCGTAGAGCCGTGGAAGGTATGTTGAAAAGGCTAAGAACCGATTATATAGACCTGTTATATCAACACCGAGTAGATCCCAATGTTCCAATTGAAGATGTTGCTGGTACAGTGCAGGATTTGATGAAAGAAGGAAAGGTGCTTCATTGGGGATTATCTGAACCAGGATTAAATACGATTCGTCGTGCTCACGCCGTGGAACCACTTACCGCGATCCAGAATGAATATTCGCCCTGGACGCGCAATCCAGAATCTGATGTGTTGCCTCTTTGTGAAGAATTGGGAATAGGTTTCGTACCATGGTGTCCCCTGGGTTATGGTTTTTTTGCCGATGCTATTAACGAAAATACCAGGTTTTCTGAAGGTGATTTTCGCACCATTCTACCACGAACAACTCCTGAAAACATACCACAAAACCTCCAAATTCTTCACTATATTGAGGAATGGGGTCTTCGAAAAAATGCAACACCAGCGCAAATAACCTTAGCCTGGTTACAGGCTCAAAAGCCCTGGATAGTTCCAATTCCCGGAACCTCTAATTCTGTGCACCTCAGGGAAAATTTAAGAGCAAATGAAATTTCATTCAGTAAGGAAGAATTAAAGGAATTTGATCTGGGTCTGTCTAAAATTGAAATTGCAGGAGCACAAAATGCAGAGCCTGTTATGGCTGCTATGGGGGTTGAAGCACCAATAAAGAAATAGATTCTTTTAGGAAGAATAATTATAAAATCTATCCTTTCCTGATACTTTTACTAGATTGTAGAAAACTGAACAATATAAAATGAAACTGCTGTACCAAAAAATAAGAATAAGCTTTATACTAGGAATATCTCTATTTCTTTGTTTTTGCTCAGGATCTAAATCTATTTCCACCGATGCAATTGTTTTAAAAAAACAAGGAAGTTTTGCCGTGGGAGGAACAGTAAAGGAGAGTCCGGGAACATTTGATCCTATAGAACATGGAGCTTTCAATCCCAGCGATCAAAGTACCGAAGGCCAAACCCTGCATGGAGATCACGCTACCGTATATTACCAAATTCCGGTAAATGCCAATGAATTTCCATTAGTATTCTGGCACGGCTATGGGCAGTCTATGAGGACCTGGCAAACCACCCCTGATGGCAGAGAAGGTTTTCAAAGTATTTTTCTGCGAAAAGATTTCCCGGTTTATTTACTGGATCAACCTCGTCGAGGTCTTTCCGGGCGAAGCACAGAACCTACTCGTATTAGCGCAGATACAGATGATCAACTTTGGTTTGGCATTTTCAGGCTTGGCTTAGGAAATAATTTTTACCCAGGAGTTCAATTTTCTAAAGATCCTGAAGCTTTAGATCAGTTTTACCGCCAAATGACCCCGAATACTGGGCCCTTGGAAATTGATTTAAATATCGATGCTGTTTCAGCATTATTTGATAGAATAGGTCCTTCAGTACTTGTTACACATTCTCATAGCGGAGGACAGGGATGGCTCACGGCCCTTAAAAACGATAATATTAAGGCAATAGTTTCCTATGAACCGGGAAGTAATTTCGTATTTCCTGAAGGAGAAAAGCCGGAGCCAATGCCTTATCTCGGTGGAGAGTTGAGTGCCAGGGGTGTTCCTATGGATGAATTCAATCGCCTAACAGAAATTCCAATTATCATCTATTATGGGGATTATATTCCTGAGGAACCTGTGCAGAATCCTGGAAAAGAACAATGGAGGGTTGCACTGGCTATGGCCGGGAAATGGCGTGATACGGTAAATAAATACGGGGGAGATGTGACTTTAGTACCACTTCCTGAAGCAGGATTAAAGGGCAATACCCATTTCCCCATGTCAGACCTTAACAATAAGAAAGTAGCGGAATTAATGTATAGCTGGCTAAAAGAAAAAGGATTAACTAAAAAATAGAATAAAATGAAAAAACTAATCACAGTATTATTATTTATTATTCCAATATGTGTTTTTGCTCAGGAGAAATCTTATTCAGTCTCATCATATCTGGAAGAAGGCATTAAAGCTCCTAATACCCATTATTTAGGAGAGGCCTGGTTAAATGGATTGCTGGAGGTTGAGGGAGATTTAAATTTTCATATCACCAAGGCCACTTTCAAAGCAAATTCTACTCTGGACTGGCATAAACATGCCTCTACCCAGGTGTTGATTTATGTTGAGGGAGAAGGCTACTATCAGGAAAGAGGAAAAGACCCTGTTATTCTAAAAGCTGGTGACGTGATAAAATGTGAAAAGGAGACAGAGCATTGGCATTCATCCAGCAAAGACAGTGATGTAACTTATCTGGCTGTCTATGGAGGAGAACAACCCACTACCTGGACCCAGGTACTCACCAAGGAGTATTATGATAAGGTAGCGGAAAAGCTGAAAAAATAAGTCTTTAAAATAATAATTGAAATGAAAACTGTTCAAACAAATAAACTCTTTGGTCTATTTGTAATCGTATTTATGATTATTGGTATTCAATCTAATGCCCAGGAAAAAATCGCCATTGTTTATTTATCTAGAACAGAAAATACAGAAGCTGTAGCTAAGCTTATTCAGGAAAAAGTTGGGGGTAATTTAATTGCCTTGGAAAAGCAAGATCCGTACCCGGAGAATTATCAGGAAATAGTTGCTCAGGTAGACAGGGAAAATGAAGAAGGATACCTACCTCCTTTGAAAACTAAAATTGAAAACCTTAAAGACTATGATATTTTATTTGTTGGTTTCCCTACCTGGGATATGCAAATGCCGCCTCCCATGAAGAGCTTTTTAACTGAAAATGATCTAAGCGGTAAAACTGTAAGCCCCTTCAATACCAATGCAGGTTTTGGAGTAGGTCAGGGATTTGACCAGTTAAGAGAATTATGTCCAGATAGTAAGATCCTGGTTGGCTTTTCGGTAGAAGGAGGATATGAAAAGAAAGGGGTTTTACTGGCGATCAAAGGAGAGCGCAAAGAGAAGGTCGAAGATCAGGTTATAACATGGTTAACCAGCATCGGGTTATTAGAAAAATCATAGAATTATGAAATTGAAAACCATAAGATTAATTATTACTTTATTCATCGCAGCCAATCTGTCTGTTTCCGCACAAACAGAATCTGAGGAATTAAGTCCGGAAGAGTATAGTATAGCCAGGATTTCGGCGGCTACCGCGAAGGGTGATCTTGAAACCTTAGATGATGCGTTACATGAAGGCCTGGATAACGGGCTTAGCATAAATAAGATTAAGGAGGAACTTGTTCATCTATATGCTTATTGTGGATTTCCGCGAAGCCTTATGGCGATAAATACCCTGACGGAAGTTTTAGAAGATAGAAAAGACAGGGGGATTAAAGACGAAACAGGAGAAAAACCGACTGATCTAACGAATGGTGATAAATATGAAATTGGAAAGGAGGTACTTGCTGAACTAACCGGAGTTGAAAACAGGCGAAAGGCGGGCTATGCTGAAACAGTACCGATCATTGAGGTATTCCTGAAAGAGCATTTGTTCGCGGATATTTTTAAAAGAGGCGTATTGTCTTTTAAGGAAAGGGAGATAGCCACCGTAGCGTCCTTATTAGCTATGGGAGATCTTGCTCCAATGGCTAAAGGTCATATGAATATAGGTATGAGGCTGGGAGTTTCCGAATCTCAAATTCTGCAGATCCTGAAAATTATTGAAACCGATATCGATAAAAAAACAGCCCAGGTAGGCAGGGAACTTTTAGCTGAAATCACTACTGAATATAGTTTTGATAAAGCCGATTATTCTGAATATCTGGATTCAGATAAAATATACCCTAGGGGAGAAAAGATCACAAATCCAGTTTTCACCGGAACGGCCTGGTTAGAAATGTTGGTAACCGCAGATGAAGTTAACAGGAATTCAGTGGGAGTGGTCACCTTTGAACCAAAAGCTAGAACCTTCTGGCATCAGCATCCTAACGGCCAGATCATTTTAGCACTCTCCGGAAAGGGATATTACCAGGAGAAAGGTAGTGCGAAGAAAATTCTGAAAAAGGGAGATGTTATAAAATGTCCTGCGAACACTCCGCACTGGCATGGAGCAAGTCCAGATGAAGAATTTGTGCAAATTGCCATTACCAGTAGAATTGATGGTCCTACAGAGTGGTTTGAGAAGGTTACAAACGAAGCCTATACGGATTGAAAAATTTCGATGAGATGATGGAATTAATAGTTTGTTCAAATCATGGACGAAAAGCTTCTTTTTCAAAGTTTACTTGAAGAGTTTTAAAAATAACTTATTACAACTTGACTTTAATTAATTCATCCAGTCTCGTACTATATCGATTAGATAGTCTTTCCTGCTTAATCTTCCAGGTACGACCAAGATCCTGACCTCCAAATTTCACTTTACCGTTCTCTCGGAAATTCAACTGATCTACTACTTTCATCAACTGCTCATGTTTAGGGTTTTCTTCTGAAAATAACTTGAACTGCTTTTGCCTGGCCGGAGTGAGTTTAGATACTATAATGCCTGCTTTTTTATACTGATACCCTTTTTTATATATCATAGATAATCCTGTAAGTGCAGTTTGGACGAGTGTAATACTTGAGTTAGTTGGAGTAGGAGTATAGACAGATATACTGGCNCGATACTGCTTTAGATCATTCCTGAATTGATTTGTAAGTACAAAGACTTGAAGCAGGCTACAATTACTTTCCTGCCTCCTAAGTTTTTCCCCGATTTTGACTGCATAAGTAGATACTCTTTCCTTAAGTTCATTGTAATCACTATACATATTTTCAAATGCTCGCGTGACTGCGATGTTCTTTTTTTTCGGTGTTGCTTCTAGTGATAGGGTAGTAAGGCCAGAAAGATCTCTCTTCAAGCGTAAGCCTACCACAGAAAATTCTTTTCGAACATATTCATCATGTAACTCCACAAATTGCTGAGCGTTTCTAATATTTAAAGCGAGCAACCTTTTTTCATTTTGTCTTCCAATCCCCCATACATCACCAATCTTAGTCCATAACAATGCTTTCCTGGTTTTCTCTGGATTATCCAGAATATAAACTCCCCCGGTACGTGCAGAAAATTTCTTCGCTATTTTGTTGGCTACCTTGGCTAATGCCTTTGTAGGAGCGATACCGACACTTATTGGAATTCCAGTTTTACTTTTTACCGCTAAAATCATTTGTCTTCCATAAGCTTCAAGATCAAAATGTGCTTCAAAGCCAGCTAACAGTAGAAAGGCTTCATCTATAGAATAGATCTCGATATCAGGTGTAAATTCAGAAAGAATATTCATCACCCTTTTACTCATATCTCCATACAGGGCATAATTAGAAGAAAAAACATGAACGCTATTTTTATCAAATAGCTTTTGAAATTGAAAGGCAGGAGCACCCATAGGAATGTCCATAGCTTTTGCTTCATTGCTTCGAGCGATTACACATCCATCATTATTGGAAAGCACCACAACAGGTTTATTTTCCAGAAGTGGATTAAATACTCTTTCGCAAGACGCGTAGAAATTATTGCAATCAACCAGTGCGTACATCATACATACTTAATTACGTTGGTCACTATCCCCCAGATTAGAAAGTCATTATCAGCTGTAACCTTAATTGGTTTGTATTTCTGATTTTCAGCAATGAGCCAGATAATATCTTGTTCGATTTTTATACGTTTGACGGTGAACTCTCCATCAATAAAACAAACAGCTATTTTACCATTTCTTGGTTCCAAACCTTTATGGATCACTAAAAGATCACCATGTTCAATTCCAGCGCCAGTCATGGAGTCTCCTTCAACACGCCCGAAGAAAGTCGCATCTCTATCCTTAATGATTTCTAAGTTGAGATCTATAGAATTGTCCAGGTGATCATCTGCAGGGGACGGGAAGCCCGCAGTTATAGAACCTATGAATGGTAATACCGGAACTTGGGAAATTGAGACTAAGGCTACTTTCATAGGAACAAAAGTAGCGATTGGAATAATTACTTAAAAATGGAATTATTCCTAATTTTTGATTATGTAGTTTTATATGTTAACCTTAATTGATGAAAGCTAATGAGAAAATTTAGTTAGACACCTTCTTGAATTTGGTAACAAATCCTTCGATAGAAGTTTGATATGCAAATTTCGTAAAGAGCGCCCCATCAACCAAAAGAAAATCCTCCACAAATACTTCTTCTGGATCTTCAATACCGATTGCAAATCCGTTGCAACCGTATTCTATTGGTTGCGGTAACAATATCATTTGTATTTTAATTCGTACACGATTGAAACGAAATTATTAGTACAACGAGTATGATAAAGCCGAAGACCATTGCTTCTCCGATTTCAAAATCCGCCAGTTTTCTCTCATTTTCGTTTAAAATTCTGGATTTATCATTTGATCCAGACTTGTGTTTCATAACTTTGACACTATTTTCATCTGCGTAGAGGTTAAAGTCTTTAGTTAGAATCTCAACCTTATTATTAAATTCTTCTTCGGTAAAAATTTCATTCATATATAAATTATAAAGTTGTTTATACTGTGAAGAATTTTGAACTTTTTCTTTTAAATATGCATTTTCTAAGTTTTTAACTTTTTCATCCAGTTCGTACTGGCTCAAAAGCCCATCCCTATTTAGTGATTTAAGATTGTTGATTTTTTCATCGTGAAATTGCTTTAATTCCTTATTCACAATTTTCTTTCTAATATTTGTTCGTTTGTGTTCGTCTAATTTTGGACTAAATAGAATTATAATAATTCCAATGACGGGTGTCAAAAAAACACAAAGTAACAATGAATTTACAAAACCTATTTTCCTTTTCTTTCCTATATACTTAGGAATAATCCATAACGATAATAATAGATTCAATATAATTCCTAAAATCATACGCCGAAGTTTTTCAAATTGCTATTAAATTTCATTTCAAGATTTTTTCATTACATTAATACTAATAATGTCGGCTGGAGTAAGATTTAAAGTTTACAACTAAAATTTAAATGATGATTAACTCATTACTCTCAATAAAGAGCTATTTGTGTTATTACCAATATCTCTTCAATTTACCCTTTCATTTACTTCTCTCTCCTTAAGCCTTTAACCTCTTTCTTCAACCTCTCAATCTCCACCAGTAAATCCTTTGCATCCCCATCACTATCGAATTGGGCTACAAGCTCACCCTTAAAAGCTTTATTTAGGATAGCCTGAGGTAAGTGATCCATTTTAATTTTTAGTGCATTAAAGTGCTCTTCTAATTTATCTGCTTTGGCAAATAGAATTTCTACACGCTTTACGATTTCTTGTTGTTCTTTTAAAGGAGGGACGGGTACGGGTATATTATTTAATCCTTTTTGATTTACTTTGGGTAAAATACTTCTTTCGCCAGCCGTAGTAACATACTGAAGAAATATCTGAGAGAGCATATAGTAGAACAGAAATCTCTGCTCAATATTTGCTTTTATTGGATACATATCGGCACTACATAATCCATCAAATTCTGCTATAATAAGCTTAGATAGATAAGGCCGAATTTTGGAATATACTATCGAGCCTTTTACAAAGTAATGCTTATCACTTTTAGGAGCGATATCTTTAGTTAATTGCGTTTCAATTAACCTTCCGGTGTACTTTTCAATATGATTTGGAGCAACTAAAATATGATCTGGATATTGATCAGGATTTTTTAGGTTCGCTTGTATTTCAGCAATTGTTTCAAATGAATAAACATTCCAATCGTTGGGTAAAGAAATTTTCCAAGGTCGATAATTCTGATTTTTTTTCTTCGGAATCCACTCCTCCAATTCCTTCCCCGCTCGCCATTCCTCTGTCAACTTACCGGTAACGGCTTGGGTTAAGACTTGCTGTCTAAAGTTTTTGAGTAGGGTAGGAATGTGATCCAGGCTTTTATTAATGCTTTCTAACTGCTCAAATAAACCATCTAATTTTGCTACAATACGATCTTGCTCGGTGCGGGGAGCTATTGAGAATTGAAAGTCTAATACGTATGAATGATTAGTATTTTGTTGAATTGTTCCATTAGTTTCTTCTGTTGCATATTTCCTAAAACTTGGAGCAATCAACACATAATAAAGATATTTTTTATTTATAATTTTCCCGTAAAATTGAAATCGTGATACTCGTTGGTTTAGTAAAGCAGGAATATTTTCATCCATTAAAGCTACAGTACCCAAATAATCTCCAGATTTTGAAAGATCAGTTAAACAAATTAACAAATCTTCTTTTTTTAAAAGATATCTGTCGACTTCTTTGATTCTGGATTTTGGGAAATACTTTTGTTTGTCCCAATTCCATCTCATTTTAAATTTTTTAGAAATATTACCCATTCTGACAATTGAAATTCCATTATCAAAAGAGCAATACTCTTTACTTTTAAAAGCAAATCCTCCCTGTAATTTTACTATAGCTGAAAGAGAAACTTCAATCCAATTTTTTGGTAATTTATTCTCCATTACGCCAATTCTTTAAGCATTGCATTCAGCTGGGCTGTAATACTGTTTAATTCCGCTAGTGCT